>QFCE01002356.1_pt1 | contig 175020 bp, 175 predicted proteins | sample 5346091 | NCBI WGS metagenome assembly QFCE01 (sample SAMN09062252, study PRJNA434731) | Human gut metagenome, whole genome shotgun sequencing project. | isolation source: stool timepoint A chromium assembly | host: Homo sapiens | collected 2015
CTTATTTCCCTTACGATTATCTCATAAGGGCAAAAATAAGGGAAAATACATATCGTTTCGCTAATGCACAGGCTGGAAAGCCTGTAAAATAGGGAAAGTTAGAAATATATTTCGGCAAACATGAATTTATCTTGCAATTAGAAACCATTTATCTTGTATATGGTTCGGTGTCTTTTCCATCATATACAAATGCTTTTATATCCGTATTTTCATCAACCTCAGCATGAATACCTACCGTGTATTCTTTATCTGTAACATTCTGAAAAGAATAGCAACCACCAGCAGGAATACTGTCAGATACAAGTTCCTGTTTTCCTTCACAGAGCAGATGTACAGTAATGTCAAAATCGTTTCTGTTCTGGACTGTCAACACGCCTGTATTAGACAAAATTTTTGCGTCAGAATATGTAATTACATAGGAATCAGGCGTTGATTTTTCCGCACAGACCACAGAACACTCCCACTTTGTCTTTGCTTTTCGATAGGCTTCCGAAGACTTATATGTTGAAAATATAATCATTGTACTTATAGCAAGAATGCCAATGATGACAAACGCTATTGTTACTTTTTTCTTCACAACCATCACCTCCACACACAAATTCCTATTTATCTTTATCATCATACTACCATATCTAAGAACTTTTGTACATTTTTCACGTAAAAAACCCCTCACACCATAATTGATGTAAGGGGTTTTCTATATAAGCTAATTAACGTTCTATGTTAGTCACCTACAGTGTACTATTTCTGGTTAATTGCTGCCTGTTGGGTTTACTAACGTTACTAGGATATTGGAGCATACTATCCTTGTAGAAATATGTATAAACCACTTTCTTAATTGAATGGTACTCGTCTACATCTTGTCTTTCAATAAAATATCACGCACCCACTAATTGCTGTCCTTCATTCCACATCTCATTCGTTACTTTCTTTCGTTTCTTTAATACATCAATAACAGTCTCTTCAATCAATGAATTGGCATATATTCTATGTTCACCTGTTTTAGATTTTTTGTACATATTCTGCAATTCTTTTGACACTTTTTTATCCCAAATAGTTCTTCTTGCAACTTCATCAAACTCTTCTTGTGACAAATAAGATGACATAACTACATCCAAAAACTCCTCTTTCATAACACGAAACATAGCAACTGCATCATCTTCAATAAAATTATCCATAACTTTTTTGCCTACTGCACCACCTACTGCACCACCTATCATTCCTCCAAGTGGATTACCTGCTGTAACTGCACTTCCCACTGCCATTCCTGCAAGTCCTGCCGCTCCAGCAGTTGCATTTTTGGCTAATTGCTTTACTGAAATTTTCCCCATACATGCTCTACATACGTCTGGACCAAATACTACTGCGACTGTCACCGCTCCACTTGTCAATTTTTGACCATTTATTTCATCTAAATGCAATTGTTTTCCTATAGAACTTTTAGCAATTGAAGAACCTTTGATTTGTTCAGCCATTGTATCGCCAATATTACCTAGTGGAGTTTTAACTCCTTTTCCCAATGCATAATTCCAAACATTTCCTCTGCTCACCTGCATCGTAATTGTGTAAATAACTGCTCCTTTTCCGATTACTTGTCCAGCCGTCATAAGTCCATCTTTTGCGGCTTCTTTTACATCTTTCCCTTGCCACACCCCACTTGCAAAGATTATAATTGCTGAAATGGATGCACTCGTCATAGATGTCATAATACCATTTGCCATATCCATTGTAATTGATTCAATACTTCCAGATGCCGCAAGACGATACGATTGTGGATATGAAAAATATCCTTTTTTCAAATAATTTTCTGCTGGAGTTCCAGGCTCTATTCCATCCATATTTCCTGCATCAATATCTTTTTGTAGTTTATTTCGTATCTCATTATATTGATCCCTAGGAACTTCTATCACTTGTCCAGAATAATCATGAGAAGAATCTTTAAATCCTGCTCTGTATGTATCTGCCGCACTTTTACAATATTTTGTCTGTACTTTTTGTCCGTTTACTATTTTATCAGCACCATTTAATTTATGATGTCCATTCTCTTTTTCCTGTACACCTTCTACCTTTTTTCCAAGAACTCTATCAACTGTTTTATTTCCATACTCTGCACCATATCCATGACCTTGACGCATATTCATGTCATTTCCCATTTCAGAATATATTTTCTGTCTTTCTGATGCACCTGCAATAGTCCCAACATTCCCCATATTCTGTTTCATATGTTCCATATTCAGTTCTTGATTCAAATGTTGTTCCGCTTCATTGACACTTTTTCGAGCATCCAAATAACTAACCTTATTTACAAATAACGCACACGGAATATCTACTTGCCCCAACATCGTCAGTGCATTTGCAATACATGTTAATGGAACACTTATTTCATTGCCTTTTACTTTTGTTTTCTCCATTCCACTTCCATATCTTACAATGTTTTCTATTGATAATGTATCTGTATTGCTATCATATTCAGCATTATTAAATCCTGAAAAAAGGAGTTGCTTCGTCTTCCCTTTTTTGGAATTTGCTTGACTCGCAATAAAAATCCCACTTCCAGTTATTGCCAATCCATATTCCCTGACCTCATTTTCATTCTCACTCGGAATAGCTGAAAAATAGTATATGTCTTCATTGATTAAATCTCTTTGAAAATAATTTAAGAAAGCATTTGCACGTCCATATGGCATATTTGATGCATTAAATTTATATTCGCTTTTATTCTTATCATTAAATGCAATTAATTCTGCTACTTTTTCTATGTTCTTATCAAGCACTCTGTATTCTATAGGTTCGATATTTCTTTTTTCCCATTCTCCGACACGTTTTTCACGCATGAATTTGCAATAAAAATAATATATCAAGCAACAGGCTATCAACACAATTGTATATGTTCTAAACCATATCAGTCCGATAACCAATAAGACACCTATCACCTGTTTCTGATACTTATAAATCCATTTTTTTACTTTCACATAGTTTTTTGGCACAGTCCTTTTCAGATAAAATATAAGAAAAATGACTATCGCCAGTAATATTATGTATAGCATATTATTCCTCCTCTTGTGTTTTCAACGCACTCATTTTTGTAACCATATGGTAGCATATCATAATTGAAAATGCAATTATTTGGTAGCATACACTTGAGGTGATACTATGCATTTCCAACGCTTAGAAGACTTACGAATTGATAATGATAAAACTCAAGCAGAAGTTGCAAAGCACTTAGGTTGCCAACGTGAAGTATATCGTAGATACGAAAAGGGTACACGGCAAATTCCTATAGATTATTTAATAGAACTTTCTTATTTTTATAACGTCAGTATTGACTATATCATTGGCATAACCGATACAAAAACACCTTATCCCAGAATCAAGTAGCAATACTTTTTCTTGTAAATCTTCTCTGCTATTATAAAAAAATATAAAGATAATAAAGAATAAGCAGATACCAAGAAAGCCACAAAGCTTTCGGAGTATCTGCTTATTCTATTCCCTTCACCTATCACTTCCGCTTCTTTTTCTCTGTCCGACATATCTCATACATAGATACAACCAGTTTCATTCCTTCGATCATCACACTTAACAAACTACTTTTTTTCATTCGTTATTCATTCCTTTCTGCTTCTATATTTTCAAGGAGCATAATACAGGCTAAAGCTAACGTCATCCCCACTCCAAATGCTATATATTCTTTCATCTTACGACCTTTCTTTTTGATACCAGATAATCGTTATTCCAATTTCACTGCTAACTATGTAGAGGTCTGCATAATACTCTTCCTGTCTATCGGAATATAAAACATCTTGAAATTCCCGTTCCTCTTCACAGGTATGATACTTCTTTAATACTTCCTCGTAAGCCTGTTTTGTCCGGCTTACATCGTCGTCTATAATCAATATGACACATCCTCCGTCATCGTCCATACTTCTTCCTACTCCATAGTAACTGTCCAACAATTCTACTGTAGAAATAATTCGCTCCTTAACCTTAGACGGCACATTATACTCTGTACAAGTATCTCTGATTCCGTCTTTCTGTGTTGCTGTCCAAAAGTATCTCAACATCTTAAATCACTCCTATATCTCTTAAATGTTCTTCATACATACAATAAATCACATAAATTCTTCCACTGTTCTCTGGTAAGATAATATCGTAACTGTACCATCTCTTTTTCTTCTTCATTGGATGTTTCTTCCCCTTAATTACAATATAGAAGAAATTATTATCTGGAATCTCAACCTCATTACAGTTCAGATTCAATTCATCCAGAACGTCTACCTCATCATCTTTTATCGGATTCAGTATGATCGCTACATATCCCTTTTCCCCCAGAGTCTTTTTATCCAGAATATCTTCCACATGTTCTAATATTTCTCTTGGAATTTTATATTTTGACATATACGGATTAACCTGTCTCAACATTTTCAGTTCCCGTCTTTTTCTTACTGTAATGTGCATACTATTCACCATCCTTTCCGTCAGCAGACTTTTCTGCAGACTTCACTTTCTTATCAACTTTCTTCGTCTTTTTCTTTTCAGATGTTTTATCTGTTTTTAAACTCTTTTCCAATTCCTCTAACATTTCTTTCACTGGAAAATCTACCAACTTCCATTTATCTTTTGGATAATGCAGTCCTAAATAAAGCGGATGAATACCGTAACTTTTCTTGGTACTCAGACAATCTACTGTAATACACTTTGCACTCAGTCCCTTTTCCATTAACATAGACAACAAATCTATCTTTGCCTTAATCGTATTCTTATGTGTTGCCATTGAATTTCCCCACGCAACTACAATGTCATAAGTCTTGATATCTTTTGTTTCTAATATCTCTTCAATATAAGCAAGACTGTTACCCTGTAACTGACTGACACTTGGCTTTCCGTTTACGACCGTTGCATACAGATTCAACATTCTCAGTTCTCCCCATCCAAAATCATTTGCATGGTTTAACAGGTGCATATTTGATACATCCAACATTCCACAGTTTTCTACTGATATCGTTGGATACATTCCTATAGCAATTGCTTTCTTCCCTTTCTCATTCCATGTTCTCTGTACTTCAAAAGTGCTCTTTCCATCATCTGTTCCGATTGCTGACACGTTCATAGATATTGTATTTTTCATCATAATTTTTCATCCTTTCATCGCAATAAAATAAGGGAAACAGACTTCTTTCTTTTCATCTGTTTCCCTTTTTCTCATTTTATTCATTTCAAGCTTTCTCATCCTAATATTTCATGATTGTTATTAACGGTACTGTATTGTTAATCCTGTCTTATGTAGACTTCTACGATAAGGTCTTTCCACTGTACTGCTCTTATAAAATTACCAAATGCTTTTCTGTACTTCTTTGCTTCTTCAAAATTCAGTGTAAATCTGTCATATAAAACATACTTAGATTCATCAAAAGAAATTTCTGTATCGTACTCTTCACCTTGGATATACCATTTAAAAGCGCCGTTTTCCATTGGTGTGATTCTTGCTATAACAGCGTCTACCAGTTCGTCACTTAACTGTTTCTGATTCAAATCACACACACCATTCAGATATTCTTTTATTTTTGTAATCTCTCCTTCTACTTCTACAGGCTCATTATCCTCTTCATCCTGTGACAATATTGCCAGTTCATTCTTAATCTGTAACATCCGTTCATCAATCGTACATTTCTTGTCTTCGAACTCTTCACTACCGATCAAGTCATCCAGTTTCATATCTACAAGATTACTCATACGGTTCTTTAATCTTTCCGATTCTCTTTTCAGTTTTTCTATCTGATATTCACGATCTGTAATTCCAGTCTCTTCACTGTAATTATCCTGAATATCCTGAAGCAATTCTTCTACTGAACTTTTCTGGTCTTTCCATAACCTTTCCAGAATACTTTTAGCCATGAAGTCTAGTTTCCATTCACAGATAGACGGCACATTACAATATCCCGTACCATCCAATCCCTGTTTTTCATGGAAACTTCTTTTACGGTAGCGGATTTGATGTCTGCACTGATATCCATTACTGACCTCACCATTTTTATTGGTTCTCCATTTGTATTTTCCGTACACACTGCCACATTCACATACCAGATGTCTGCACCACTTATCTTTTGATATCGGTTTAGAACATTTTCTACCGTCTACGATAACTACTTTCTTACTCTTTATTGCCTGTACTCTGTTCCAAGTCTCTTCTGATACAATCGCCGGAAAGTTACCTTTGACATATTCATATTGGCTGACATCCCGTACCGTTACCCTTTTATGTCCCAGAAAGTTTTCTTCCTTTTGTGTAAATACGATGATTTCGTTGTATTTTATTCTTGGATTCATAACACTCTACTTCCAGAATGCTTATGATCTCTTGAACTTCTTTATCGTTCAACAACTCACCATATTCTTTCTTCCAGAATGACTTAAAAGCTATTCTGAAATTAGATGAATGGATATCAAGTATTTCTTTATTTCCATTGTGCGGGATGGAACAAAGAAATGTTCCATCTTCCGCTTTTCCAACAGAAATTTTTTTTGATTTTAGAAGCCTGTATACTCTTTTGTCATTCGACATCCTTCATCCTCCTCAAAATCATCTTCAAGGATTGTATATATTTTGTCTGTGATCAGCTGACCAAAATCGTTATAATATATACCTACCATAAATTCATGGTCATATAACTTTTCAAAGTCAGCATTTCCAGACTTATCCAATCCTCCCACTTCTTCCATGAGTTCTATAATCGAAAGATTATATCCTATGTCCAGACAATATGATTTCTGAACATCAGCCTCCTGTTTAAAAGTGTCAATTAGAAGATTTAAATTTAGATATTTTTTACCAGTTCTATCAGAGGTTTTTATATTATAATCTCTAATGTAACCCGGATATAACCCTTGCTTTATGGATATTAACTTCAAAATAAATCCTCCTCTTCCACTTCAAAATCTTCAGCTACCTGTAACTCTGCAATAAATGGTTGTCCCAATTTATTGTAGACAATGCTAACTTTAAAGAAATGGTTATATAACTTTTCAAAATCCGCTTCTTCATCTGCATCTACACCATCAACTGCTTCCATGATTTCTATGATATCCATGTTCTTTCCCGGATCCAGACAGTATGATTTTTGAAAATCCACTTTCTGTCCATTCGCATTAATAGTAACTGTAAGGTTTAAATAAGTTAAACCTGTTTTATTAGATCTTCTGGTATTATACGTTTTTATTTTTCCTGTATAGATACCAGCTATTAATTTATAAAGTTTCATTTAAATAATTTCCTTTTCTGTTTGTAAATGATTTCCTACTTATCCAATCCATGTATGCATCCATTTCTTGAATAAGTGGAAGTCATTATTGTTTTTAACTTCCCTTTCTATTGCAATAGATTTTGTAATTAATTACAAAAATATGATATCAAACTTACCATCTTTTAACCTACTCCCAGCGAATTTTCTTACTTTTCACATATAATTAAACCGCCCATACAGAACTTATTTCCACCTTTTTCGACACTTTTTTTGAACCATGCTATACCTATACGGTACTATTTATACTAAGGTACTTTATATCTCCTATTTGCTACTATATAAAATTTATTTTTTTTGAAATGATTTTCGCTTTTTTCCCTTGTTTTCAAGTTTTTTCTAATTATCTGACAATTTTACTCTTGGCAATATTTTTCCATTTGTTATATAATTATCAATATTAGGGGGAATTAGAATGGAAAATAAAACATTAAAACTACTCACAAATACCGAAACAATTAGAGAATTGAAAATACTTTTTCAAAAATTTCCTAAGGTTTTTCAAAAATTAGAAATTATAGAATTATACTTGTCCACATCAACCAATGAAGAATTCATACATAGCTATACTCTTTTACAAAAAAATAGCTCTCTCGATTACAAAAAAATAAAGCTCTCTCGAGCTCAAAGTATTATTAATTCATTTTTAACAGGTTCACAAAAATCTGGCTACATTCAACCTATTGGAAAAGAACTTTTTCTAAAAACTTTTTTAAAACGCTATCCTTCGCCACAATTTTTACATTTAGGTGAAAAAACATGGACATCGTCTCTCTTGACAGAATATATTCAACTAAAATATTTTTGTACAATTACTCCTGACAGTATTCGAAAGGCTTTAGCATCTTTAAAAAAGTATTTAAAAACGCTTCCCGCTTCTCTTGATTTAATTTATTTAAAATATTTACGAAAAAAAATTGATAATAAAGCTTCTTATAACTTTATATATTTTTATCAACTACATTATGCTTATTATCCCCTTACCAAAAACAATGGCTCAACATTCAATTACAGTCGAAAAAATACTTTTGTGGGATGCATATATGGAAAAGGTCAAGATAATCAAACTGTTGCCTATAGAAGAAAACCTTATTTTCAATATTCATACAATGATTTAAACCAAATAATTAATCTAAACTATTATTTTAATATTCCAATTAATTCAGGATTAATTTTATTGCCAGATACATTAGACACAAAAAAAATTGTTAAGGATTGGTATTTTTGGTATTTCTCTCAAGACAAAACACCGCCTAAATATCATCTTTTTTTCATACCAGAAAACGGCTATTCTTTATTAGATCTGGATGATTTTAATGATTTTCATTCATTAATGCTAAGACCCATGAAAAATTGTGGTATTAAATATTTTAAAAAAATACTCTCTGCTAATGTTTGTAATTATTTTTTTTCTGGCTATATTTCATATTCCCAAAACTCCTCTCTTAATAACGAGCCAAAAACTTTCAAAAAAATACCGCCTACGTAAACAATACGCAGGGGAGATTATATAAAGATTCAAATTTTGAAACCACAAAATTACGTATGGAATGTAGTTTGAACGAATAATATTTTCCATAAAAAATTATTCAATTTTTGTATAAACTTTCTTATCTTTCCATCAAAAAAAAATCTGTATCCCCTTACGCTCTTGGGTGGCGTAAGGGGTTTACAGATTTTTATTACTACTTATTCTCTACATACTGGAAGTTGTCTCAATCGAACAGCGTTGCCGCATTTGGATTTTCATACGAGTCAAAACACATCAGAATTTGTTCTTTTGTGCATTTTTCTACAGCAAGATCAGACGGGAGATTGTTTTTATCAAAAAATCTAATTTCTGTAGTTTCAATATTTTTTTCAAACTCTCCACCTTCATACCTGCACAGAACAAAAATCTTCACTACTCCATAAGCATAATTCACCACATTATGCTTTCGCCAATCTTGAACTGCGATTATTTTTTCGGATATTACCGAAAATCCTGCTTCTTCCTGCACTTCTTTTTCCGTATTGGATACAACAGACTGGTCTACATCGCACCACCCTCCCGGCAATGACCATGTACCATTATTTTCATGTACAAGCAGAATTTTACCGTCAACAAAAACCGCAGCCCGTGTATCTACTTTTGGTGTCTGGTAGCCAGATTCATTACAAAACAAATCGAAAATTTTATTTACCGGAATATCCGTTTTCAGAGACAGCATTTCTGCTGCAATCTGTCTCAATTCCTCATAACGCTCTCTGTCATATTTATCTTTCCCGTACTGAAGCCCAGCCTGAGCAATACTTTGAATACGAATTGCAAACTCAACCCATTTATCATTCATACAGTTTATCACCTCCACAAATCCCGATTGAGATTTCACCTGTTTTAAGAGATTTGATAACTGTTATATCTTGTTATTAAATTCTCTGCCAACCCTTGAAAACACTGGATTTATCGCAGATGAGCTTTCCCTTATTCTTTCCCTTGTGTTATATCGTCCCATCAGTGTTTACGAATTCTGATAAGGGCAAATACAAGGGCAAGAAAATCATATAAAACAGTATAACACAAAATAAAAGTGACATGGTGAACTGATTGAAATGCTTCTGATTTTTGTATCTGATGATTGATTGAATGATAAGGAGATAGGATACGATGAGAACGATATTTGCAGAATACAATCCACACAGAAACAGTATTGATGTTTATACCAGTGCTGGCTATATGCTTCGCATTGATTGTTGGGAAGCAGAAAAGAATTTAAAAACCACTCCCGGATCAGACTGTGCATTAACTTCACTTGCAGTTGATGAACCACTTGAATATGCAAGATTATATCTTGATGGAAATTTGCAGATGTGGGTGAACGCGGAAGATTCATTAGAGATATAGAAATACCTTTTAGAACAAAGTAGTCTTTCGCCTCTACGAATATAATTGTGAATTAGACGCTTATATCCGAAATAAACAATTGGAACATACCCGACAGGAGAACTTTCTTTGATAAGTCACGAAAAGAAACAGTCTATCAGAAAATGCAATCTGACACATAGACGGGCTCGACACATAGAATAAACAAGAGGACTTGCAAGGTTTGTGACCTTCTTTCAAGCCCTCTTATGTATCATTGCGGTACTGGCTGTGTCCGTTCCGTAAAGGACTGCCCTAAGTGTATCGGCTTCACCTTGTTCCTTTACCTCACTATTCACAAATCACTTTTGCTATTTTCGCAATAATATTGCAAATAAAACAATTAGAACTAATATAATTATCAAAAAAATAAACCTTATTTGACCATGAAATCCTAATCCAATCCACTGCAATACTATTATTAACGCAAAAACTAATAACGCCCAATACTTTCTTTTCATGCAATTTTTTAATAAGTCATTCTTACGTTATCTACCACGTAATCATACATTGGATCTCCATACATAGTTCCTCTATTCACACAATGTGTGTCAAACTTAAAATATGCTACAGATTTACCCGAATTAAGAAATGATTTTAAATGACTAACGTAAGTACTCTCTCCGCCGATAAAATTAAGAATTACAGAAATCCATATTCAAAACAGATTTTACAGTCTGTCACTTTCCATCCATACAGCCCCTGCCCGCAGCCATAGAGAACCCCCTCCATAACCGCATTTTGGAACGATTGGTTTAAATATCCAAGTGAAACTCTGCTTTCATACTGCACTCCGCTTCCAATAGGGAGCGGCTCTATAGACAACCCGACAGAAGCCCAGAAAGGGTTTGGCGGGACTTCTATGTGGATGGTATATTCTGCTTTTCTAAGCGGTCTTTCCATATATATAACAGTAGGCTCTTTTATTTCTGCCTCCACATGATATTTTTCCTCAAGGATGGCACAAATGACTTCCATCTGCACTTTCCCCAAAAAAGAAAGTATAATCTCATGCGTTGTAGTATCCACATAATATTTTAAAAGAGGGTCGCCATCTGAAATTTCTGTAAGTGCCCCAAGCAATATTTCCCGCTGTTCAGATTTCTTTGCTGCAATCGTTGTTTGGAGCATAGGGAGAGGATTTTCAATAAATGTTCTCTGCGGCAACAGCATTTCGTTCCCCAAAATACTGTTTAGCTGCAAAACATCATTTGGTAAAATTACAATATCACCAGAGCAGGCTGTATCGGATGAACATAATTCACCGTTTGTCGGAACACACATCTCTGTGATTTTTATTTTCTCTTTTTCAGATATTCTAATAACATCCCTCAAATGCAATGTTCCGCTATATATACGCACGTAAACAAAACGCCGCCGTTTCTCCGAATATTCAATCTTAAAAACCTGCCCGCATAGTTCAGATTGACCTTCAGGCGTTGATGAATAAAACTTACTGGCAATCACTTCTATAAGCTGCCGAATCCCAAGATTGTTTTTAGCGCTTCCGTGATAAACGGGAAATAACGTTCCGTTTTGGAATCTCCTGTTTTCTTCCTGTTCCAGTTCTGACATTTTAAACGGTTTCCCTGACATATATTTCTCTAATAGTTCATCGTTTCCCATAATTACTGCATCCCACTGTTCCATATCGTCATTGTCCGTTACATTTATATGGGGATGCTGCCCAACCTTTTGCTTCACTATAATTTCCGAAGAAAGCTTTGCTTTCATTTCCCGATATACCATTGGCAAATCAATCCCTTCTTGGTCAATTTTATTGATGAAAAAAATTGTCGGAATCTTCATTGTCTGTAGTGCATGAAACAGTATGCGGGTCTGTGCCTGTATGCCATCCTTTGCAGAAACTAATAATACTGCTCCGTCTAATACGGATAAAGAACGGTATACTTCCGCCAAAAAATCCATATGGCCTGGCGTATCTATAATGTTGACTTTTACATCCTCCCACTGAAAAGATGCCACTGCTGTCTGGATAGTGATTCCCCTTTGACGCTCCAAATTCATTGTATCTGTCCTTGTTGTGCCTTTATCTACGCTCCCTAGTTCTGCAATTGCACCACTGGTATACAATAAACTCTCCGTTAAGGTTGTCTTTCCTGCGTCAACGTGAGCCAGAATGCCTAAGTTAATTATTTTCATGTGATTTTCCTCCTATTAACACCCAAAAAAGGGCATAAAAATACCCAGTGATAAATACTCCTATCACTGGGTAAATAACTCCAATAGCCCCAAAACACTTATATGTTTTCGGGCATATAAAATTACATGATAAAAGTATTCTTAAACTGGGTACAAAAAACTAAGCCCCATATTAAAAGTGAAACGAGACTGCTACTTTTGTTCCCACTATCAAATTGACAGTTTATTTAAGAATACCTTGCCGCATATTTATTAACTCCTTGTATAAAACTGAATTTAATTATATTCCTTAACCCTTTATTTGTCAAGCTGACAAACTAAAGCAGAAAAAGCGGCAGGATTTCACCCTGCCACTAATCATCTGTTTATGCAAAAATAATTTCTTTCCCCACAATCTCCCTCGCACAAGCCCTTATGTTATTCGTTCTTCCAGTCCATTCTAAGGCGTTTTCTTCCTTTAGGCATTCCGTTATGCCCTGTGCTTGCTTCATGCCCTCTATGAGCCGTTCAAAGTGTTCCTGTGCCTGTCTGTCAATGTCGGCAAGGTAAGCATTGAGCCTGCCGCTTGTGAGAAGATTGGTGTATGTAATTTTGCGGTACTCCCGCAGATAGTCCAAGTGCCGCCGTCCGAATAAGTCTATCGACTGTTCCTTTTCGGGTGGTATGGTAAGGCAGGGTAAAATGTATTCGCCTTGCCGTTCGTATCTGCCGCCCATTTCCTCAAAGATTGATTGTACCATTTGTTTTTCCTCCAAATAAGATATTCACTCCATACTCATGTCTGCTATCATTAACACAATTTACGTTTTCTCCTTATCTGGTTTCATACATGTATTGTAATCCTACAATATCACTCTTTAAAAAATAAAAGACTTGTTTTGAATTATTTTTTATAGTATCCTATAATAGTGGTGATTTATATAATTTTAATGTTTATTTTTAAGATTCTCTAACAAACTTTTATACTATCCTATAAAACGGTCAATTTTAAAAATCACGAAATTGCAGGCTTTACAACACTTTGTAACACGATATAGGTCTGTCCGATAATCCCTCTCATATAAAAATAATCAATGCTTCATTTTTAACACAGGAAGATAAAGACATCTCCCTGTGTTTTTCTTAATAATATCCCCGCTCTTCTCGCCAGTCTTTTACATAACATCGAATTCCAATATAGACCACATATACAAGTAGTAACAGTACAATGAGGTTTATCGGAATGACAGATTTTATCCATTCGCCAAAGTAGATTACGATAGCTGTACTCATTATTGCCACCATAATGCTGATGATATCCCAACAATATTTCCGGTAGATTTTTCCCACCTGATAGCCAATCCCAATTATCAGGAATCCCGTTATAATGAATAAAATTCCCATAACAATAGCCGCGATCAGCCAGTACACAATCCCGGAAACGATACTGTTTGAGATTCCATTGCTTAACTGTCCGAAAGAATCTGCTCCTGTAACAAATTCTCGAAACAGGTTTATGATTCCTTTACCAATCGTACCGAAAAAGGTGATACAGTCGTTAAGAAAAACCGGAGAAAGGATAGCTGTGAACAGTGTAGTTGCTATGCTGTACCATGCCAACAGGAACATAAGGCTTTCATAACCTGTTGTCATTTGTTTATATTTTTTCTCCAACTGAATTTTTCGATTATCGCATTTTTCTTTTGCTTTCTGATAAGCAGTACGGTCACAGTTATCGCATTTCTCATAAGGCACTTTTTTCTCGACAGGCACCTCTACCGTCTTTTGGTGTGTCTGTGCATAGCGTTTTGCCTGCTCCGCTTTTTCGTACTTAAATTTCCATGCCACGACTTCTGCGTCGGCTCTTTTCCTGCTGTCTGTCTCGCTGGTTAATTGTTCCTCTGTTTGCTTTAATTTTGTCCGCAATGCTTCGATATTCTCGGCTCTGTTTTCGCTGTTCAATTTCTCGTTCAAGGTCAGCGATCTGTTTAGCTGCCTGTTCAGTTCCAGAATTGTCTGGTCTTTCTGATCCAGTTCGTCCTGCATCTGTTCCGTCATTGCCAGGAGTTCTTCCACCCGCCCGACGTTCTCTAAGTTTACGCATTCGTTCATCAATATCCCTCGCTTTCTCTATCTGCTGTTTAATGTCAGTAATAAGCTGTTCTCGTTGTTCAGCTTCTGCGTTAATTCCTGCCATTGCTGATTCTCGTTTTCCAACTGTTCGATTCTGACTTTTTGCTGTTCGATCTGGGAGAGCAGTTCTTCTGTATCTGGCAAAAGATTCAGAAGCCCGGATAACTCGCTGTTTAAGATCTGCAAACTCTGGTTCTGCTCCTGAAAGGACAGAAGCTGTCTGTCCCGTTCCTGTAATTCCTGTACCATCTCTGCCATAAGGTTCTGCTGTTCCTCGATCTGGTTTATCATTGACTCCATCATGGGAATGACTTCCCGGCTTTCTTCTAAGGTCATTTAACCACTCCTTCCACTGTGATAATGCACCAGATACTTTTCCGAAACTGGTCTGTATCTTTTTCAGCAGTGCATTTTGTCTTTTTATGATCTGGTTTTCCTCTACTTTCCATGAAGCTGTCTGCACCTGTCCACTCTGGAATTTCTCATCAATCTTTCTTGCATCAGCACCCTCATGGATTGTAGGGATTTCTAATTTTCCCTGTCTTGCATAGGAACGGTGGTCAATCTGTTGTTCTACTGATAAATGGTCATTACAGACTTTCGCCCATTCGCTCCGCCATAATTCACAATTCTTTGGATTGTTCCATCCGGTAGCATCGGTCAGCACCCGTTTCCATTGTTTACGGTTCCTTGCACCAACTTTCTGATTACCGTTTTCGTCCAATACCGGAATTCGGATTCCATGACGGTCAGGATTCTTTTTATCCTGCCACCAGTCCGGGTGGGATTCATCAACCACAATATTTCCGTCAGTATCTCTGACAAACTCCCAGTCTTTGACTTCTTTGTTTCCCCATGAGTGGTCGGGATTAAAGGGACGCATGGTTACAAGTAAATGCACATGCGGGTTTCCGTCGCCCTTATCGTGAATGCTCCAATCTGCACACATGCCTTTGTCCACAAAGTTTTTCTGAATATAATCTGTTGTATATTCAATTTGTTCCTGTCGATTCCATTCTTTTGGAAGTGAGAACTCAAACGATCTGCCAAGCTGTGCGTCTGAACTTTTCTCAATCTTCAAAACTTCATTCCATAAGCACTGTTTCTGAAAAGTAAGTTTGAATTTCTCCAGTACAACTTCTTTGTTGTCTGCCCTTTTATACCGGACAGATTTCTGAAACCGTTTGATATTTTCGGCAGGTACATTCTGCCATTCCTGCGGTGCATTTTCACACATCATCAAACTGGTATAAACAACTTCTCTTTTGGAAGTGTAGTAACTGATCCTGCCTGTTTCTTCATTTTTCATTACATCACCATTGAGATAGGCAGACGCTGATATGATGGATTTCCCTTTGCTGCGTCCGACAATCTTTACCGTATAATGAAAGATCGCCATGATCCGTTTCCCCCCTTTCTGCCGTACCCGGCATTGATTTCCGGCAGTTAACATTTCCTGTAAAAGAGAATGGTATCTGCCGGAACGCCCTCTGCGTAAGAGTGCTCTGTGCATAACAGCCTGCATGGAATGCGCCCCTCTGGCGAAGAGTGCCTCCTGCGACATGAGCAGGTCTGCATGAAATGCCCGCCGACGGAACGAGCCCGGCAAGCGTTAGCGCAGACCGGTTGCCACCTGTGGCAAACTTATACGGACGACCTCTGGTTGTCCATAAGTGCGCCCTTCATAAAAAAGCAATGAAGGGAATGGAAAACCCACTCCCTCCGGCATTACACTTCCTCCGTATTTGCAACTGGCTCTTTCTGCATTGCCTTTGAGAAGAATTTCCCATTTGCTTCCTGCCTTTTTAAGAAGCCGACCAGCTTCGGAATATCTTCTTCCTCAATCGCAGAACCAATCACTGATTCCACCGCACCGCCAATCTGACAGAGCCTGTGGGTTCGTTTTTTTGTTTCCACATCTTTCTGACGTTTCTTCAGTTCCCGTTTCTGTGCTGCGTACTGTTTCGCTTTTTCAAGGCTTTCCTGTTCTCTTTTTTCCAACTGGAGCAGACGCTCCTCATAACTCTTTGTTGATCTTGCCATAAATATCATCGTCCTTTCTTTTTTCTACCAAACATAAGTTTCCTGTTGTCTGTCAGACGAAGTACATGGTATAATCTGCTTGCGTGTAGGTATATCATGGCTTCGGTCTGATAAAACCTTTGGCGGTTTCTTCGGGAACCGCCTTTTTAAGTGGAACCGTTTCTTGTGACGGCTTTCACATTTCCTTTATCCCTTAAGTCCCTGCCCTCATTGGCTTCCATGAAAAGTTCCAGCATATCCGTTTTAATCAGGACTTTCCTCCCGACCTTTAATACCGGAAGTTTCTTCCACTCCACCAGTTTTCTCAGGGTGTTCCTGCCGATTCCCGTATAATCCGCAGCTTCCTCAATAGATAAGGCAATCTTTCTTTGCGTCATGTGACCACCTCCTTATAAATTGCATTATGCAATTTCTTTTGTGCTGTCAGTATAGCGTGTTTATATCATCTTGTCAAGCATTACGAAATTATATTATTTATTGTTTAATTGCATATTGCAATATTGTTTGTTATGTGGTATAGTAATGACATACCGAAAAAGGAGGCACATCAGCATGAAAGATAAAGAATTACGCAAGCTGATCGGTAGCAGGGCAAAACAGCGCCGTACAGAATTGAATCTGACACAGCCTTATATCGCTGAAAAGATGGGTGTGACTGCATCTACGATTCAGAGATATGAAGCCGGAACGATTGACAATACAAAGAAAATGGTGCTGGAAGGTCTTTCAGAAGCTCTCCATGTATCTGTGGAATGGCTCAGAGGGGAAACGGACGAATATGAAACCGACATTACGGATAAAAGAGAATTACAGATTCGTGATGCCATGACGGATATTCTCAAACAGTTACCTCTTGACCTTACGAAAACAGAAGATGCTTTTTCCAAAGACCTACTGCTGTTAATGTTGAAACAATATGAACTGTTTTTGGATTCGTTCCAGTTCGCCTGCAAGAATTACAAAGGCAATACCAAAGAAGCGGACATTGCAAAAGTAATGGGGTTTGAATCGAATGATGAATATAACGAGATCATGTTTCTCAGGGAGATCACCCATACTGTCAACGCATTGAATGACATGGCAGATATTGTAAGGCTCTATTCCAAGAAACCGGAAACAGCAGAACAACGGCTTGCAAATCTTTTATCCGAAGTTATGTACGAGGATTCTGAATCGGTATAGTAAGATAATCGGAGTTATGATATACTTACACGCAAGAAGCATTTCAGCAGTTCCGATTGTCTGATATCGAAAGGAGACATACGATTATGGCAAAAGGATCTGTTAGAAAGAAAGGAAAGAAATGGTACTACCGCTTCTATGTAGAGGACGCAAGCGGCAAAATGGTTCAGAAAGAATATGCCGGAACCGAAAGCAAAAGTGAGACAGAAAAACTTCTCCGCAAGGCACTGGAAGATTACGAAGATAAGAAATTTGTTGCAAAAGCAGATAACCTTACCGTAGGTGAACTTCTGGACATGTGGGCAGAAGAAGAACTGAAAACCGGAACACTCAGTAATGGCACAGTGGAAAATTATCTCAGTGCAATCCGTTGCACTAAGAAACACCCGATTGCAGACCGTAAACTGAAAACAGTTACTGCCGAACATTTACAGGCATTTCTTGATCTGCTTACATTCGGTGGTGAGTTTCCAGACGGGAAAGTAAGAAAAGGATACAGCAAAGATTATATCCATTCTTTTTCCGCAGTGTTACAGCAGTCATTCCGTTTTGCAGTATTTCCAAAACAGTTAATCAGTTTCAATCCGATGCAGTATATTAAGCTGAAAAAACAGGCAGAGGAAGTTGACCTCTTTTCCGATGATGAAGTCGAAGATGGCACACAGCCGATTTCACATGAGGATTATGAGCGACTTATCAAGTATCTGGAAAAGAAAAATCCACCTGCGATCCTGCCGATTCAGATTGCATATTATGCAGGACTTCGCATCGGTGAAACCTGTGGTCTTACATGGCAGGACATCAACCTTGAAGATCAATGCCTGACCATTAAAAGAAGTATCCGTTACGACGGTGCAAAGCATAAAAATGTGATTGGAACGACCAAGCGAAAGAAAGTAAGGATTGTTGATTTTGGAGATACGCTGACTGAAATATTGAAAGCAGCAAGACGGGAACAACTGAAAAGCCGGATGCAGTACGGGGAACTTTACCACCGCAACTACTACAAAGAGGTGCATGTGAAAAACAGGGTGTATTATGAATACTATCACCTTGACGGAACACAGGAAGTCCCGGCAGATTATAAAGAAATATCCTTTGTCTGCCTCAGACCGGATGGCAGTCTGGAACTGCCGAGTACACTCGGCATTGCTTGCAGGTCAGTATCAAAAAAGCTGGAAGGATTTGAAGATTTTCACTTTCACCAGTTACGACATACCTACACCAGCAACCTGCTCTCGAATGGAGCTGCTCCGAAAGATGTACAGGAACTGTTAGGACATTCCGATGTCAGTACCACAATGAACATTTACGCTCACTCAACAAGAAAAGCAAAGCGGGATTCCGCAAGACTTCTTGATAAAGTAGCGAGCAACGCTTAAATAAAAATTTCCCTTATTTCCCTTGCGGATTCCTCACAAGGGTAAAAATAAGGGAAAATACATATCATTTCACTATCTAAGGGGCTAAAAAGCCTGTAAAATAAGGAAAACTCAGGAAATCTCTCCACAAATTCCGATTTATCTTTATCATCATACTACCACACCCAAGAACTTTTGTACATTTTTCACGTAAAAAACCCCTCACACCATAATTGATGTAAGGGGTTTTCTATATAAGCTAATTAACGTTCTATGTTAGTCACCTACAGTGTACTATTTCTGGTTAATTGCTGCCTGTGCTGCTGCAAGACGAGCGATTGGTACACGGAATGGTGAGCAAGATACATAGTCAAGACCGATCTTGTTGCAGAATTCAACTGAAGACGGATCTCCACCGTGCTCTCCACAGATACCAACGTGAAGGCTTGGATTAACCGGCTTACCTAATTCGATAGCCATTTCCATTAATTTACCAACACCTGTCTGGTCAAGCTTAGCAAATGGATCGTTCTCGAAGATCTTAGCATCATAGTAAGCGTCTAAGAACTTACCAGCATCGTCACGAGAGAATCCGTATGTCATCTGTGTTAAGTCGTTTGTACCGAAGCAGAAGAAGTCAGCTTCTGAAGCGATCTGATCAGCAGTAAGAGCTGCTCTTGGGATCTCGATCATTGTTCCAACTTCGTACTCAAGGTCGCTGTTTGCTGCTGCAATCTCAGCGTCTGCTGTCTCTACTACGAATTTCTTAACATATTTAAGCTCTTTGATGTCTCCAACAAGTGGGATCATGATTTCTGGTTTTACGTTCCAGTCTGGGTGAGCTTTCTTTACATTGATTGCTGCACGGATAACAGCGCTTGTCTGCATCTTAGCAATCTCTGGATATGTTACTGCAAGACGGCATCCACGGTGTCCCATCATTGGGTTGAACTCATGAAGGCTGTCGATGATTGTCTTGATCTGCTCAACAGTTTTACCCTGAGCGTCAGCAAGTTTCTTAATGTCTTCCTCTTCTGTAGGAACGAACTCATGAAGCGGTGGATCAAGGAAACGAATAGTAACCGGGTTACCTTCCAGTGCTTCATACAGTTTTTCGAAGTCTCCCTGCTGTTCTGGAAGAATCTTAGCAAGTGCTGCTTCTCTTTCTTCTTCTGTCTCAGAGCAGATCATTTCACGGAATGCATCGATTCTGTTTCCTTCGAAGAACATATGCTCTGTACGGCAAAGTCCGATACCTTCTGCACCAAGTTCGCGTGCTTTTACAGCATCGTGTGGTGTATCAGCGTTTGTACGAACTTTCATTGTTCTGTATTTGTCAGCCCATCCCATAATTCTTCCGAATTCACCAGCGATTGTTGCATCAACTGTTGGGATGATACCATCATAGATATTACCTGTAGAACCATCAAGTGAGATGCAGTCTCCTTCATGATATTCTTTTCCGGCAAGTGTAAATTTCTTATTAGCTTCGTCCATTGCGATGTCACCGCAACCAGATACACAGCATGTACCCATACCACGAGCAACTACGGCTGCGTGAGATGTCATACCACCACGAACTGTCAGGATACCCTGTGCAGACTTCATACCTGTGATATCTTCTGGTGATGTCTCAAGACGTACAAGAACAACTTTTTCTCCTCTTTCAGCCCATTCTACAGCATCGTCAGCTGTGAATACGATCTTACCGCAAGCAGCTCCCGGAGATGCTCCAAGTGCTTTTGCAAGTGGTGTAGCCTCTTTCAGGGCTTTTGCATCGAACTGTGGGTGAAGCAGAGAGTCAAGGTTACGAGGGTCGATCATTGCAACAGCCTCTTCCTCTGTTCTCATTCCTTCATCAACAAGATCACAAGCGATTTTCAGAGCAGCTTTTGCTGTTCTCTTACCATTACGTGTCTGTAACATGTACAGTTTACCATGCTCTACAGTAAACTCCATGTCCTGCATATCTCTATAGTGTTTTTCAAGAGTTTCACAAACCTGTTTGAACTGTACGAATGCTTCTGGGAATTTCTCTTCCATTTCTGAAATGTGCATTGGTGTACGAACACCGGCAACTACGTCTTCTCCCTGTGCATTTGTAAGGAATTCTCCGAACAGACCGTTCTCTCCTGTAGCTGGGTCACGAGTAAACGCAACACCTGTACCACAGTCATCTCCCATGTTACCAAATGCCATCATCTGTACGTTAACAGCTGTTCCCCATGAATATGGGATATCATTGTCACGACGATATACGTTAGCTCTTGGGTTGTCCCATGAACGGAATACAGCTTTTACTGCTTCCATTAACTGTTCCTTCGGATCAGATGGGAAATCAGAACCAATCTTCTCTTTGTATTCAGCCTTGAACTGGTTAGCCAGCTCTTTCAGGTCTTCTGCAGTAAGTTCAACGTCCTGCTTAACACCTCTGTCAGCTTTCATCTTGTCGATCAGCTCTTCGAAATATTTCTTTCCAACTTCCATAACTACGTCAGAGAACATCTGGATGAATCTTCTGTAGCAGTCCCAAGCCCAACGAGGATTTCCTGAAGCTTCAGCAAGTGTCTCAACTACTTCTTCATTTAATCCAAGGTTCAGGATTGTATCCATCATACCAGGCATAGAAGCTCTTGCTCCAGAACGAACTGAAACGAGAAGTGGATTCTTCTTATCTCCGAATTTCTTTCCTGTAATTCCTTCCATTTTATCGATGGCTTCCATGATCTGACCCATAATCTCGTCATTGATCTGTCTGCCGTCTTCGTAGTACTGTGTACAAGCTTCTGTTGTTACAGTAAAGCCCTGTGGTACCGGAAGACCTAAGTTTGTCATTTCAGCAAGGTTTGCACCTTTTCCACCAAGAAGGTTTCTCATGGTTGCGTTACCTTCTGTAAACATATAAACCCATTTTGCCATTTGTCATGACCTCCTAAAACTAAATTTTCTAAGTCGCACTTCATATTTTACTGTTTTTGCCAGTTTTCGTCAAGACTTTCACCAATAAATCTGTTGATTTTTCCTGTGTTTTTCAGTCATTGTGCACAATTGTGCTTATTTCCGTACATTCAAGTGCAAATATACGACTTTCTTTTTTAGATATTACGCAAAAACGACTTATATCCTCTGTAAGCCTCGTATACATCTGCCTTACTTGTTACTTCCCATGGTGCATGCATACTTAAGACTGCCACACCACTGTCGATAACTTCCATGCCATAATTTGCCATAATATAAGCAATTGTTCCACCGCCTCCAATGTCGACCTTTCCAAGTTCAGCGAACTGATACGATATATCTTCTGTATTCATCGCACGACGTATTTCTGCCAGATATTCTGCATTGGCATCATTGGAACCACTCTTTCCTCTTGCTCCGGTAAATTTATTGAATACCAGCCCTTTTCCAAAGAATGCCGCACTCCGTTTTTCAAAGGCTTCCGCATACATCGGATCATAAGCTGCGCTTACATCAGAAGAAAGCATTCTGGAATTCTGAAGCGCACGACGTACTTTCAATTCTGATTCCCCTTCTGTAAGAGCTACCAGTTCTGCCACAACATTTTCAAAGAAGCGGGAATGCATACCGGTTGCACCAACACTTCCGATCTCTTCTTTATCAACCAGGATGCAGCATGAGGTACGCACTGCTTCTTCGACATCCAGCATAGCGAATAATGAGGTAAATGCACACACTCTGTCATCCTGTCCGTAAGCCAGTATCATACTTCTGTCAATTCCACAATCTCTGGCCTTTCCTGCAGGTACGATTTCCAGTTCTGCCGACAGAAAATCTTCCTCTTCCATATCATAATAATCTGTCAGAATCCGCATGACATTGGCTTTTACTGCTTCTTTCTCACTCTCATCCAGTCTTTCTTCTTTCTCAAGCGGGCGGCTTCCGATCAGAAGATCGAGTTTTTCTCCTTCGATCACTACACTTGCTTTCTTTTCCATCTGTTTTCCTGCCAGATGGATCAGAAGATCTGTCACTACAAATACCGGATCCTCTTCTTTCTCTCCGATACTTACTTCCTGTACTGTTCCGTCGGTCTTAACAATCACTCCATGAAGAGCAAGAGGCAATGTCACCCACTGGTATTTCTTAATGCCGCCATAGTAATGCGTATCCAGGTAAGCAAGTTCTTCGTTTTCATATAAAGGATTTTGTTTCACGTCGATTCTTGGCGAATCAATATGCGCTCCCAGTATGTTCATACCATTTTCCAGTGGTTCTTTTCCGATCCGGAACATGGCAATACTTTTTCCCATACATACTGCATAGACTTTATCTCCTGTTTTTAAACTTCCTTTGATATCATTCAGGTTACGATACCCCTGCTTTTCAATCTCTTTCACAGTCAGACGGATACATTCTCTCTCCGTCTTTCCTTCATCCAGGCATACTTTATATCTGTCATTGATCTGATCCAGTTCTTTTAACTGTTCCTGTGTGTATGTCTTCCATGCATTTCTTCTTTCCATTGTCAGTCTCTCCTTTCAAGTTTACGCTGTGTTTAGTATAACACAAAAAAGAAAATGGTACGCACCACTTTTCATAAATGCTACGTACCATTTTTTCTCATCTTTTATTTATTTTTATCCGGTTATTTATTTAATCCCATCTCTTCTCTTACTTCAATAAAACATTTTACGATGAAATCAATATCTTCTTTTGTATGGCTTGCGCATACCTGTGTACGGATTCTTGCTTTTCCCTTCGGTACAACCGGGTAAGAGAATGCTACAACATATACACCTTTTTCCATCATACGTTTTGCGAATTCTGCCGCTGTCTTCTCATCATAGAGCATAACAGGTACGCATGGATGTGTTCCCGGAATAATATCAAATCCGTTATCTACCAGCTGTTTTCTGTAGTATGCAGTTACCTCTTCCAGATGATCACGAAGTTCTGTACTCTCCTCCAACATGTCAAACAGTTCCAGGCTGGCTCCTGCAATTGCCGGTGCCAGAGAGTTAGAGAACAGGTACGGACGGCTTCTCTGTCTTAACAGATCAATGATCTCTTTCCGTCCGGATGTATATCCGCCGGATGCTCCTCCAAGTGCTTTTCCCAATGTTCCGGTAATGATATCCACACGGCCTTCCACACCACAGTACTCTGCTGTTCCACGTCCGGTCTTTCCTACAAATCCGACCGCATGGCTGTCATCAACCATAACCAGTGCGTTATATTTATCAGCCAGATCACATACCCCTTTTAAATTACAGATGATTCCATCCATAGAAAATACGCCATCTGTAGCGATCAGTTTGATTCTTGCTCCGGCTTCGTCTGCTTCTTTTAATTTTGCTTCCAGATCTTCCATATCGTTATTCTTATAGCGGAAACGTTTTGCTTTACACAGACGTACTCCGTCAATGATAGAAGCATGATTCAGTTCATCACTGATGACTGCATCTTCTGCTGTCAGAATTGTCTCGAATAATCCTCCGTTTGCATCAAAGCATGAAGAATAAAGGATCGTATCGTCTGTTCCCAGGAATCCGGAGATCTTTTTCTCCAGTTTCTTATGAATGTCCTGTGTTCCACATATAAAACGTACAGATGCTACTCCGTATCCTTTTTCATCATATGTTCTCTTAGCTGCCTCGATCAGTCTCGGGTTATCCCCCAGTCCAAGGTAGTTATTCGCACACATACAAAGAAGTTCTCTTCCATCTTCCATCTTCACTCTTGCTCCCTGCGGGGATACAAAAGGTGCCTCTCCTTTGAAAAGCCCGGCTTCTTTGATTCCTTCTACTTCTCTTGTATAAATGCTTAAAATATCGTCTTTACGTGCCATTTTCTCAACCTCTCCATTTTTATTCTGCCTTTTTCCTGCTTTGTTCCATGCACTCTTCTTAGTCATTTACATGTGCCCAGTCCAGAATGACTTTCCCCGAATTACCGGAGATCATAGCGTCAAATCCTTTCTGGAAATCTTTGATGTCAAAATGATGTGTGATGATATCCGAGATATCAAGTCCTGCCTGTAACATCGTAGACATCTTGTACCATGTATCCCATACTTTACGTCCATAGATTCCTTTCAGATGTAATCCGTTGAAAATTACTGTCTCAAGATCTACTTTGGCATCTGTTCTCTGTAATCCTAACAGTGCAATGTGTCCGCCGTGCTTCATATTGTGGATCATATCATCCAATGCTACCTGTGATCCGGACATCTCAAGACCGACATCAAATCCTTCTGTCATTCCGATCTCTTTTATGACATCTTTCAGATTCTCTTCTTTTAAATTAACTGTTCTTGTTGCTCCCAGCTTCTTCGCAAGTTCCAGTCTGTATGGATTCATATCTGTTACCACAACATGTCTTGCACCCGAGAACTTCACGATTGCTGCTGCCATACATCCGATCGGGCCTGCTCCAGCGATCAGCACATCCTCCCCCAGTGCTTCAAAAGAAAGTGCTGTATGTGTTGCATTTCCAAACGGATCAAAGATTGCATACATCTCTTCCGGAATGTTCGGATTACATGGCCACACGTTACTTGACGGAATCACAAGATATTCCGCAAATGCTCCGTTACGGTTCACGCCGACACCTTTCGCATCCTTACAGTTCTCCTTGTGTCCTTCCAGACAGTTACGGCATTTTCCACATGTAATATGTCCTTCACCGGATACCAGATCACCGATCTTGAACCCCTGTACACCTTCCCCTTTTTCTACGATCTCTCCAACATACTCATGACCTGCTGTAAGGCCGATCGGAATCGTATGCTGTGCCCAGTCATTCCACTGATAGATATGTACATCTGTTCCACAGATTGCTGTCTTGTGGATCTTGATCTTCACATCATTCGGTCCTACTTCCGGAATCGGAACACGCTTCATCCACAGTCCTTCCTCCGGTTTTTCCTTTACCAGTGCCCACATCAGACCATCATTATTTAATTGCATATTATATGACCTCCCAAAAACACCATCTCCCCAGATGGCAATCTCTTTATTAACAATGGTTATTATACCACTCTTACTGCATATGCACAACCTCTAAACGATATTTTTTTGTTTAATATGACAATTTTTTCACATACTTTTTTCTTTTTCTTGTCATTTTGCACCAAAAATAATATTTACTTTCCTGCTCTTTTCCTGTATAATCATACTCATACTTGCGAAAAGCAAAAAAACAAAAGAGAGGGGTGCGGGATTCAAAAAAATCCTGCCAAAAAAACAATGAAAGATTTAATCAAAAAATGGAACAGCATCAGCCTAATCAAACGGATCATCTGCGGATTGATCATTGGTCTGGTTCTTGGTCTTGTTGTTCCGCAGGCATCCGTAATCTCGATTCTCGGAACCATGTTCGTCGGAGCACTGAAAGGAATCGCCCCGCTTCTGGTATTCTTCCTGGTTATGAGTGCACTCTGCCACATGAAGTCTGGTCAGAAGACCAATTTAAAATTTATTATCATTTTGTACATGGTTGGTAACCTTGTATCTGCCTTTGTAGCCGTTATTGCCTGCCGGTTATTCCCGGTAACACTGACCTTTACAGACACTGCTTCTGCTACCGATATCACTCCGCCAAGCGGAATTGCGGAAGTGCTCACCAACCTTTTGAACAATCTCGTTAAGAATCCGGTTGATTCCATTGTCAATGCTAATTATATCGGTATTCTTTTCTGGGCAGTTATTTTTGGAATTGCCTTAAAACACGCGAACAAGGGAACAAAAGATGCACTGGAGAACATTTCCGACGCAACGGCGACCGCAGTTCAGTGGATCATCAACTGTGCTCCGTTCGGTATCATGGGACTGATCTTCTCTACGATTTCAGAACAGGGACTGGATGCATTACTTTCTTATGGAAAGTTAATCCTCGTTCTGGTTGGAAGTATGGCTGTTGTTATCTTCATTATCAATCCGGTCATTGTATTTATTTTCACAAAACAGAACCCATTTCCACTGGTATTTACCTGTCTGAAAGAAAGCTTTATCACAGCATTCTTCACCAGAAGTTCTGCTGCCAATATTCCGGTTAATATGGAACTTTGTAAGAAACTTGGCCTGGACGAAGATACCTACTCTATCTCCATTCCACTTGGAGCTACGATCAACATGGCAGGGGCTGCGATCACAATCTCTGTAATGGCTTTATCTACTGCTCATACACTGGATATCCATGTAGATTTTCTTACATCGATCATTCTCTGTGTACTTGCTGCATTAAGTGCCGCAGGTGCTTCCGGAGTTGCCGGCGGATCTCTTCTTCTTATCCCTATGGCCTGCAGTCTCTTCGGTGTGCCGAATGATGTTGCCATGCAGGCTGTCGGTGTTGGATTTATCATCGGAGTTATCCAGGATTCCTGTGAGACAGGACTGAACTCTTCATCCGACGTACTTTATACAGCCATTGCTGATATCCGTGAAAAGAGACTTCGCGGTCAGAAATAGTACATAGAAGCTGCCACTGGCAGCTTCTATTCCATATTAAAAAATACCGGGAGTGGAAGAATCTTTCTATTGATTCTTCCACTCCCGTATTTATTCTTATTTTTTCACTCAAACCATTGGATTTTGTTATCCTTTAATTGATATATCCTGCCTTTTTAAGCTCCTCTTCTGCCTTTGCAAGATTCGCATCAGACACACGGATAATCGGTCCTGTACAGCCCATTCCGCTCTCTGCATAGATGTTCTGCTTCCACAGTACTTTCACCGCATCTTCCAGATCCATAACTTCTATTCCCGCAATCTGGGATGTCACGATCTCTTTTGGCGGAGCCTTTACTTCTATGGCTTCCGATGCCGGTTTCGACATCTGTTTTCTTGCCGCCAGGATATCTTTTAAACCGGCTTTGTCTGCTGCTACAAATTCTTTCTTTGCGATCTCAAATACTTTACTTTTTACCAGCTCCGCCGCATAACGGATTGCGCCTGCGATCACCGGTGCTCCTGACGCCCTGGATACGATCATAACCAGCTGTTCATAACCTTCCCCGACACCAGGGCCATAACCATATCCGGATGCTTCAAAGCTGCCTCCTGTTGTGTAAGAAGATAACATCTTCACCATGATATTTCCGGTCAGCGAATCACATACCATAATGTCCGGTGTTCCCTGCAGTACATCATTTCCACGCATTACACAACCTCCGTCAGCTCTTGCTGATTCAGCAAACGTAATGTCGTATCCATTTTTCTCAAGTTCTTTTAATGCAATCTCCGTCTGGCGTGCGCCATCCACATTCAGAATTCCTACAGTCGGATGCTCTTTACCACACGCCTTTGCAGCTATGATTCCATAGATTGTATTTTTGATCATTCCTTCTATACGGTCTGAACTGGAAGTTCCGGTTGTATTGGCAATAAACATCTCTCTTCCCTTCGCCGGAGTCACAACACGTCCAACCGTCGATACCCCGATTGGGAATGGGAAATGCATCGTTACCGCACCGTCTATTTCATGCGATGCAAGTAATTCTTCCATCTTCTTATGGCCTTCTTCATCATCTGCCACCTTAACAGTAGTAACGCCTTCTGCTTCCAGTGTTCCGATGTAATATACCTCAATTCCATCTTTGGCGGCCATCTTCGCAGCTTCCATTGCATTTTCTTCTCCGTGCTCACTGCCCATACCTGTCAATGCAATCTTTGGCTTCTTTCCGTAGTTTCCTGTCTCTAGTCCTTCTGCCATCTGTAAGAATGTATCTGCAATGATTCTTTCAATCTTGTCTGCCATTTCACGCACCCCCTTTATTCTGCCATCAGGGTTGCTGCAAATTCTTTCATCGCTTTTGCGATCAGTCCCTTTACTTCTTCCTCAGATACACCAGAAGCCGCTTTTTCCTCTGCTGCCGTATTACCGTGGATTACAAATGATACGCCGTCAAAAAGGTTCGTCATACGTCCAAGGAACAGACTTCCTTTTCCAATGATCATGGCATTCTTGATCTTACCGCTTAAAATATCTTCCCGTGCAAATCCGATATAAGGCACTCCGGAAGGAATATGTCCCTGTGTCGGTGCCCATCCTGTCAGACCATGTTCTTTTGTAAAGTTCACGAGTTCTTTTCTTTCCAGCTCGCCTCTCTTAACTGCCAGAGCTCCGATCATCTTATAGTTTGCAAGCGGAACGTCTCCTGCACCCGCCGGTTTCGTAATATCCGGATTCTGCATCTCCGGTGAAAATTTATCGATATCCGTAATCTTCATACCGACCCGATCCAGCGGATCTGCTACCAGACTTCCAATTACATTCTGTGGTGCAGATCCGGTTCCTACGCTGTGCCGTCCAAGCATATCAAGGTCAATCTCCGGATTTACTCCGTCATTTTCAGATACAACTACCGCAAATCCCCCCAGACAGTCCTCCAGAATCGGAAGTCCTTTCTTTACATGATCTTTTCCATTCATGCCAAGTTTGGCCGTACATCCTCCTGCTGTGACAACAACCGTCTTATATGCACCGGATTTAACCAGTGCTGCTGCCTCGATCAGCGCATGTGTAGGTGCCGCACAGAACCCTCTCGCATCGGATCCGGTAGCATTTACAAGACCTGCAACTTCTGCCGCTGCCTTCGCAAAGTTACCGCCGCCTCGCTGGTTCATATCTCCACATGCTTCTTCCGCACAGTCGATTACATATTCAACATCCGATTTTTCAATTCCTGCATTTTTCACAGCATACAGAAGGGCAAGTACGCTGGATGCTTTGCTCATAAGATTCTCATGCATAATATGAGAAGATAAATTCACATCAATATCATGTGCCGGTTTTACACATCCGACTAATTGATGTTCAAAATATAATGGTTCTGCATGATCTTCATTGATCAATGCTTCGATCTCTGAAAGCTCTACTCCTTCATGGATTTTTTCAATAATGTCATCAGAGATAATTGGATCTTGGGCAAATACATCTTTATATTTTGCTACAAATGCTTTATCCAGTCTCACTACTTCAAACATATCGCATGCCTGTACCAGAAACAGGAATTCTTCCTCCGGCATGATCTCACCATATTTTCCGTAACGTTTTGCTCCTTCTTTTTTCTTATCGTAATATGGAAATTCAACTGCAGCAAGTTCATCCGGATGTGCATTACCGATATAAGTCTGATTCGGCCAATAAGAAACCGCCTCTTCATATGACCGGAGGTGTTCCGGCACTGCTTTCAGATATTCGGAATCCGGATTTACAACTCTCTCTGTTGTCTGCGTTGTTCCGTTATATAAAACCATATCTGGTGTATGTACTAATACATAACTTGCCCCTTTAATTACACTGTTCATTGGTTATCCACCTTTCTGTTTACTTCAAAATAAGCACCGTATCTACAGAACCTGCCACCTGCAGCTTCTTACAAATGCATTGTAATTTTGAAAAAAGGACAGTCCCCTGTAGGAACACAACGGACCTGTCCTTTTTATTCGTATGAGAAACTTCGGACTATAACTGATCTCTGATAGCCTGCATCTCTGAAACGATATCATCAACATCTAATACCATTTCCATCATGCCTACCTGCTCATCATAAACCGCTTCGTCAAACTCTGCTTTCATCTCTGGTTCGCATACGTGATATACCGTGAGTCCAAGCTGGACCCCTGTCAATGGACCTGCGAAAGTAGGATCGCCTAAAGTTACAGTCTCAGCTGCAAGACCTGCAGCCTCTCCTTCTGCTGCACCAAGAACTACTACTAAGTTCTCTGCACCATATTCTTCAGCGAATTCTTTTACTCTCTTCTGGTTTTCCAGATCCATTGCGCCTGCGCTCGTTCAGACGAAACATTCCGTAGATGAGAATACGATCTCAGCACCTGCAGTTTTTACACATTCTGCAATGGCTGGTCCCGGAATTCCATCACGATCTCCGATAATTATTGCTTTTTTCCCTTCTAAAATAGCCATAATTATATCTCCTTTCTTTTTATTTTTAACCTTTTACAGGTCATTTCTCTATGATTTAGAAATTACCGTTCTGTCTAGATATATTTCTTAATCATTGCTTCAATTGATTCAGCTGTACAGTCGTCTTTGACCAGCTCTTCTACCTTTTCGCCATCCTTATAGATTGCCATTACAGGAAGTCCTAAAACTTTCTGTGAAATTGCAAGACGGCGCGCTTTTGTTGTATTTAAAGATGTGAATTTTAACTTATCCCCATAAGTCTCTGCAAATTCATGTACCTTTGGCATTAAAGCCTGACAAGGAACACATCCATCTCCATAAAAGTCAACAAATACATAACCTTCTGCTTTTAATACTTCTTCTTCAAAAGTAGTCTTATCTACATCTATCATGTCTGTTTTCCTCCTTTTATATAATATTCTTAATCCGGTTAAACTCCGGAGTTTCTCCTAAAAGAACATCTCTTTAGAAATAATCTGACATGCTTCTTTCAACCTGGACCGCAGCAATCGCACCATCTGCCGCCGCAGTCACTACCTGGCGGAGACTCTTTACACGTACATCTCCTGCTGCATATACACCCGGAATATTGGTATGCATATCAGCATCCGTCTTAATGTACCCTCTTTCATCCATATCAATGATTCCTTCAAAGATCTTTGTATTCGGAACCGTTCCGATAAATCCGAACAGCCCGAACATTCCATCTTCCGGATCTGCTTCGACTTTTGTTACTTCTCCGGTCTTAACATTCTTCACATACATTGCCTGAAGGATGTCGTCACCTTCCAGTTCTTCTACGACACTGTCCCACATAAAGAAAAGCTTCGGATTCTTGAATGCTTTTTCTTGAATTGATTTTGCAGCCCGCAGTTCATCTCTTCTGTGAATGATCGTAACTTTTCTTGCGAATTTTGTCAGATACATAGCCTCTTCTACCGCGGAATCCCCACCGCCGACTACATATACTTCAAAATCTTCAAAAAAGTTCGCATCACATGTTGCACAATAAGAAACACCTTTTCCCCTGAACTGTCCTTCTCCTTTGCATCCGATCGGTCTTGCATGTGCGCCCGTTGCAATGATCACATTTTTTCCGCGATATTCATTCTTTTCGCTCTTAAGAACCTTGACCTCTCCTTCAAGTTCTACTTCTTTGATCATATCGGATACCCTTTTTGCCCCGAATTTTTCTGCCTGCTCTGTCATTCTTGCAATCAGGGATGGTCCGGATTCCCCTTCTACAATCTGACCCGGATAATTTTCAATCTCGTCAGTAATTGCGATCTGACCTCCATCCTGACCTTTTTCGATGATCAGAACATTGAGCCGGCTTCTTCCTGCATACAGCCCCGCCGCCAGACCGGCAGGACCTGCACCCAGAATGATAACGTCATAAATCTCACTCATTTTACGTTATATCTCCTTCTATATTCACATGTACTATTCAAAAACTTTCTGTCCGTCAACTTCCGTAGTCAAAGCTTCCAGAGCTTTTTCTACGATTCCACGGCGTAATTTCTTTTCTTCTTCCTGATCCAGTGCCGGATTACCGAGTGGATGTGGAATAGCAATCGCCGGTACGATTCTATTTGCACCAACTGTCATAGAAATCGGAGTAACTGTACAGATATGTACAACAGGAATTCCTGCTCTTTCGATTTCTTTTACCATCGTTGCACCGCAACGAGTACAGGTACCTCAGGTGGAGGTCAGGATAACGGCATCTACTCCGTCAGCCTTTAATTTCTGCGAATACTCTGCTGCAAATGCTTTTGCGGATGCTACAGATGTTCCATTTCCTACAGTTGTATAGAACAGATGATGAAGCGATCCGATCACACCTTCTTTTTCCATATCGCGAAGAACATCTACCGGAAGTACACGATCCGGATCTTCATTCGCATATACCGGATCATATCCGCCATGTGCAGTCTCATATGTCTCTTCTGTAAGATCTGTAACTCCTGTAATATCATACTCTCCATAGTGAGAAGCACTTGAACTTTCTATGTGGTCCGGGTTTCCCTTTGGAACGATACCACCGGAAGTAACCAGGGCAATCTTCGCATGTGCAAGATCCTTCACTGCCGGATTTGGTTCTACTCTGTCAAAATTCGGCATCGGATATTCTGTTACATATGGCTTGTCATTCAATTTCTTGATCAGCATCTTAACGGCACGTTTGGATCCTCTTTCTTTTTCGAAGAAGTTTACACGTACACCATTTGGGATATATCCTTCTTCTGCAGATGAACCGATTTTTTCTCCTTTTGCCAGTTTCACTGCCAACGGAGCAAGTTTCTTCACTGCATCCCTCATACCTGCCGCACTGTTCTTTGTTGAGATCATGTAGACATCATTCTTGAACATATCTGCTCCAGGGTTTTCTACATACATACCTGTAACTGCAGGAATTCCAAGTTCCTCCTGAACAGCTGCCGCAATTGTACCGCAAGCCACACCATAACGTCCTGCATTGAATGCCGGTCCTGCAATAAATACATCCGGTGCCTGCTCTTTTACCATTGCAAGAATATCTGCTTTTGCTTTTTCAAGGTTCTCATTGAAGTAAGAATCTCCGCAAATAACTGTTGCAATAATCTCTGCTTCATCTTTAAAATTCTGTGTCAGTGCCAGACCAGGTCCTACAACTTCCCCAACACGAATTTCTGCAGGATAGTCTGCTTTTTCCTCTCCACCAATCTGTGCAAAGAACTGGTTGATATAATGAACTACTTTTATCTTAGACATATTCTTATCCTCCCTCTTCTATCTTGCACTCAGCTTATTGAAACCTGTCTCATTTGTTGCACCTGTGATGACCTGAAGTTCTACTTCAAGAGATCCATCTTCGCGAAGTGTATCTTCACTTGCTCCGGCGATCTTTGTCACATAATCTAAAGTTCCAATTACTTTATCAAGTTTTGGCAGGATAACAACTTCATTTGCATTACCACCTGTTACAACCGCATCTGCTGCCACATCTGCGTCCGCAAGAGACTGTGATTTTCCATCGCGTCCGGCATACTCATCTGTAATAATTACAGTCTTGATGCCTTCTGCTTCGATCTTCTTACAGTTCATAATAAGGTCTGTATCCGGATTACCAAATCCTTCCTGTGATACAATAACGCCATCCAGATCTAACATCTTACACAGTTTTGCTGTCCAGTCAGAAGATCTTTCTTTATCTGCAAGGTATACATTTTCATTTGTAATGATCTGACATACGAAGTTCAGTGTCTTTCCATGTTCTTCAAACAGATCATGAACAACCGGATTATTCTCATGTACATATGTAGGATTCTTATCACATGCAGATACACAGTTACCGGAGACGATTGCTCCGTCCATGATCTCTGTAGGACTTAAGATTGTAGGAAGTGTCTTCTTTGCATCCACTCCGTATACATAAGTGTCATGTAAGAGTCCCTGGCTTTGAAGCATCTGGACATATGCAACTCTCGGAAGATCCGGATACTGTGTGATTCCTTCTTTGATACCGCATGTCTCATATACTTTTGTCTCATCCGGTGTAAGCTCACGCGCTAATTCTCCAATGTAAGCTGCTACCCGGAATCCGGCAAACCGGACTGCTTTTTCATATTCATGCTGCTTGATACCTTCTACAGGTTCACATACCATAACCAGATTCAACGTCTTTGAAAATGGTGTGTAATCAGCTCCCGGTCCGGTCATGTCAATGATACCTTCCTGGAAACCGACGATTCTTCCTGCTGTTACAACAGCCATTCCTTTTAATGCATATGTCTTTCCGGAACCAACGGTATCAACTTTTGAAATAATTCCCGGGAATACCCCGCCTTTTCCCTCAACTTTTACTCTTGGTTCGATCACATCTTTTACCGGTGTGATTCTTACTGATTCTCCTGGTTTCGCAATATCAAAAGTGACTGTTTTGATATGCTCATCTTCCAATGCTACCGCTTTTACAGCTCCTTTATCTACATACAGGATTCCATCTTCAATCTTTGATGTATCCGCAAACTGGATATCCTTAATGTAAATATTCCCCATTTCTAATCTCACGATCTTTTCCTCCTCTTTTCATCTTCTTTTATAAAACGCTGCCCGTTTTACAACCTCTTTTATCACTGTCTTCTACCAGACATCCGCAGACGCCAGTCCGCTCTCTAATAAAGTCCAGTCAACCAATTGAAAATCCTTATAAACTTCTTCTTTGTAATACTTACTTTTATCTTGAAATTTCTGACATACCAGAATCGCATTTTCAATCAATCTGACAGATTCCCCATCCACCTTCTCCTTTCTCTCAGATATCAGCACAGATTTGTACGGTGTTTCCTTTGGTTTTACACTTCCTGATAATGGATGTGTCAATAATCTGTGACCTTCGTAAATTCTGTCCCTTACTACCTTCAGAAGTTCTTCATAAGAGAGTTCCAGATAGATTACCTCATGTGTATCATCCAGCCTGGATCGTACAAGCGGATTATTTGTGATCACCATATACTTACTCATTCATGTCCATCCTCTCTTATGTTATTTCAACCAGCCTTAGAAAATAAAAAGGACGTCCCACGCCAGTTACTGCGTTCAAACGTCCTTTTCTGTCTTTCGTCCTGTTAAATCTAATTCCTCTTACAGTACAAGATTCAGAATGTAGTACCTTTCTCCGTCCTTTTGCCTGAAAGTTTCGTCCGGTTTTTCCACATTTTTTTCGATACCGGTTTGCCTCTTCGGCGGCTGCCCTGGCAGCTCTCTCTTGAGAAATATCATCCCACTCTTCTTTTCAGTTATAGAAAATTTTTATATCATTTATTTCCTTCATCTATATTACATCATTGTTACTTATTTTGCAATACTTTATCTTTTTTTATCTTTTTTTAGTCGTTTTGAACAATTATGCAGTCTGCTATTTGTATATTTTTCTATTTTTCCTCCGTTTTTTCGTTTTCACTTATTCATTATTCACAAAGTCTTTTTTCTTTATTTTACTTTTTTATTTTTTAAGAAATTATGATAGTAATCGTCATGCAGTTCTTTCATCTGGCTGCTCAGGAAGAACAATGCAAGAATATTAGGAATTACCATCAATGAATTGAAACAGTCTGCCATATTCCATACCAGATCAACCTGTGCAAGTGAACCTAACAATACACAGAGCGAAACCAGAACCGCATACGGCTTTACTGCATTTTTTCCAAATAAATATTTCACATTGGCCTGCCCAAAGAAATACCAGCCGATAATCGTCGAAAATGCGAAAAAGAACATACAGATTGCAATAAATACATTACCGAATTTTCCGAATACACTCGAAAATGCATACTGGCTGAGCGCTGTACCTGTAAGCCCTGTCGGAATCGACTGTGTTGTAATAATCACCAGTGCCGTCAGATTCAGAATTACAAAGGTATCAATGAATACACCGATCATTGCTACAAATCCCTGCTCTACCGGATGTTCTACTTTCGCTACCGCATGTGCGTGAGGCGTTGATCCCATACCTGCTTCATTCGAGAACAGTCCTCTTGCCACACCTTTTGTGAGTGCAAGCTTTACCGTTGCTCCCACTGCTCCGCCACTGACTGCAGACGGTTTAAAAGCACCTACAACGATAGAATAAAATGCATATGGGATTTCTTTAAAGTTTGCAAAGATTACAATCAGTGATCCGATAATATAAAAACATGCCATGATTGGAACAATCGTTTCTGTAACTTTTGCAATTCTGGAAATTCCTCCGACAAATACAAACAATGCGATAACCGCTATAATGATCCCCACCACTATCTGTGGTATACCAAATGCAGTATGAAATGCTGACGCTATCGAGTTGGACTGTACCGCATTTCCCATAAATCCCAGTGCAAAAATGATCAGAACAGAAAAGACAGCTGCCAGGATTTTTCCAAAAGTACCTTTGAAAGCCGCCTGGATATAATAAACCGGTCCGCCTGTTACATGCCCGTCTTTTCCTACATGCTTATATTTCTGAGCCATAATAGCTTCTCCGAAAATGGTCGCCATTCCAAGAAATGCCGCAATCCACATCCAGAAAATCGCTCCCGGTCCGCCTATTGCCAATGCTGTTGCCGCTCCTGCAATATTCCCCGTTCCTACCTGTGCTGCAATAGCCGTTGCAAGTGCCTGAAATGATGACATACCGTCTTTTCCCGCCGTTCCTTTTTTCGAAAACAGTCCGCCAAACGTTCTTTTCCACCCGGCCTTAAATCCCCGTATCTGGATAAATCCGAGCCGGATCGTAAATATAACACCTCCTCCTAACAGCAGAATGATCAAAATATAATCTGCCAGATAATGCTGAATCAGTAATACGATATTATTCAGTTTATCCAAAGTCTTTCCTCCTTACTTATAGATTTTATGAATAATGAATCAGGTGTTTTCTATAAATATACTCTTTTATTTATTTTAAATCAATATTTTATTTTATATTTTATTTTTTTGTACATTATGCACAAATCATTTTCTACATACCTGCATATATAAAAAAAGACCGTGAAACCGCCATGCACGCACTTTGGCATACATAGCCGATTCCACGGTCTCTTGTTTTATCTCTTATGCTTCAATTTTCTGATTCTTACCACTCGAATTTCTTCTCGAAATAAGCATCCAGATCTTCAATCTTGATTCTTTCCTGTTCCATGGTATCTCTGTCACGGACAGTTACTGCTCCGTCTTCTTCAGAATCGAAATCGTATGTTACACAGAATGGTGTTCCGATCTCATCCTGACGACGGTAACGTTTTCCGATATTTCCACGGTCATCATATTCGCAGTTGTATTTCTTGCTTAACTGTGCAAATACTTTCTCTGCGCCTTCATTCAGCTTCTTAGAAAGCGGAAGCACACCGATCTTAACCGGTGCCAGTGCCGGATGGAAGTGAAGAACTGTACGTGTATCAGGCTTCTCCTCTGTTCCGATCTCTTCTTCATCATAAGCACTGCAAAGGAATGCAAGTACCATACGGTCTGCACCGAGTGACGGCTCGATAACGTATGGGATGTATTTTTCCTTTGTCTCATCATCAAAGTATGTCAGATCCTGTCCGGATACATTCTGATGCTGTGTTAAGTCGTAATCTGTACGGTCTGCAATTCCCCACAGCTCGCCCCATCCGAATGGGAATAAGAATTCAACATCTGTTGTTGCTTTACTGTAGAAAGAAAGTTCTTCTTTATCGTGATCACGGTAACGTACCTCATCTTCTTTCAGACCTAATGAAGACAGCCAGTTCAGACAGAACTTCTTCCAGTAGTCGAACCACTCAAGGTCTGTATCTGGTTTGCAGAAGAATTCCAGTTCCATCTGTTCGAACTCTCTGGTACGGAATGTAAAGTTACCAGGTGTGATCTCGTTACGGAATGATTTACCAATCTGTCCGATACCAAATGGCAGTTTCTTTCTGGATGTACGCTGTACATTCTTGAAGTTTACGAAGATTCCCTGTGCAGTCTCCGGACGGAGATATACCGTATTCTTCGCATCCTCTGTTACTCCCTGGAATGTCTTGAACATCAGGTTGAACTGACGGATATCTGTAAAATCATGCTTTCCGCATGTCGGGCATGGAATCTGCTTCTCGTCAATGAAGTTCTTCATCTGTTCCTGTGTCCATGCATCTACTGCACCATCCAGTTCGATGTTGTTCTCTGCGCAGTAATCTTCGATAACTTTATCTGCACGGAAACGCTCATGACACTGTTTACAGTCCATCAGAGGATCGCTGAATCCTCCAAGATGTCCGCTGGCGATCCATGTCTGTGGATTCATAAGGATCGCACAATCTACTCCTACGTTGTATGGAGATTCCTGGATGAATTTCTTCCACCATGCTCTTTTTACGTTATTTTTCAGTTCTACTCCGAGATTACCATAATCCCATGTATTTGCAAGCCCGCCATAGATCTCAGATCCCGGATATACAAATCCTCTTGCTTTCGCCAATGAAACGATCTTATCCATAGTCTTTTCTGCCATTTTTTTATCCTCACCTTCTAAAAATATTCATAATTGTAATTAATTATAGCGTCTGACTTCTTTGTTTTCAAGCCTTATCGCACAATTGTTTCCAATATCTCCAATGATTTGAAGCGTTTTCCCAGATATTCATCCAGATATGCTTTTGTAAGTTTCTTCAGTTCTTTCAGCACATCTTCTTTTACCACGAAAGTATATAGTTTCTCAACCGGAGAACACACGATGTACTGCAGTGTATATAATGTCGACGGAAGCAGCCGGATTCCATCGGAAATATGTCCGGCACACTGCGTGCATATCACACCACCCCGCCGTATACTGAACACTTTCTCCCGCTCTCTGTCCCCACACATAATACATTCCATCACCTGCGGTCCTTCCCCGTTCACGGTAATTGTCTTCAACTCATAGATGCATCGTATCAGTTCATTCGGAATATGTACATTCGTCAACGCTCGCAGCGTCTGATACAGAAGTTTCAGCATCTCTGTCTCATCATTCGCCTCTCTTGCATAATATCCCGCCAGATCCATAAAATAGAATCCATAATACGCACCTTCTACATCTGTACGCAGTTCCTGGAAATAATTGGAAATAGAGGCTGACACCAGTGTGTAGGATGTCCGCCCCTCATACACAGTAAACTCTCCAAAAGAAAAAGGGCTCGTCACTCCCATCAGTGCGCTGTTCGGTCTTCTTGCACCGCGTGCGAATGCCGAGATCTTCCCTCTTTCCCTGGTCAGTATTACCACTCGTCTGTCATATTCACCTATCGGTGCTGCTGTCAGTATCATGCCAGTCAGTGTAATCTGATTTACCAATTGTATCTCCTTCTTTGTATCTGTTCATCGTCTCCTCACAGATACGCATTCCCTTATAATACAGATAATCTTCTATCTTTCCCGTTGTGACGAATCTGTCCCAGTACTCTTCCATATGATCACCTCATCCTTTGCCAGGGCATATTTTTTCTAATGCTCCAAGATTAGGTTCTCCCATGGATACTACTTTTTATTCGTCCTCGCGGTATCCAAAATTTTTCATCAGGAATTCACTGTCTCTCCAGTCTTTCTTTACTTTGACCCAGAGCTTGAGATTGACCTGCTGATCCAGCATTTTCTCGATCTCATAACGTGCAGTACTTCCGATCTTTTTCAACATACTTCCTTTTTTACCAATAATTATCCCCTTGTGCGAATCGCGCTCACAGATAATTGTTGCATCGATGTGCATCACTTTATTTCTGACTTTCATACTGTCGATGGCAACTGCGATACCGTGCGGAATCTCTTCCTGCAAGCAGTGCAGTGCTTTTTCACGGATCAGTTCGGCCACAATCTGACGCTCCGGCTGATCTGTAATGGTATCTTCATCATAGAACTGTGGTCCGTACGGAAGGTATTTCATGATCACTTTTACAAGCTCATCGGTATTGTCACCGTTTCTCGCAGATACCGGAACGATTTCTGCAAAGTCATAGACATCTTTGTACGCAGCGATTGAAGGAAGAATCTCTTCCTTCTTCACGCTGTCGATCTTATTGATGACCAGAACGACCGGTGTCTTTACCTTTTTAAGCTGGCTGATGATATGCTGTTCACCTGCTCCGATAAATGTTGTCGGCTCTACCAGCCAGAGCACCACGTCAACTTCATTCAATGTACGTTCTGCCACATTGACCATATACTCCCCAAGCTTGTTCTTTGCTTTATGGATTCCCGGTGTATCCACGAACACAATCTGACCGTCATCTGTTGTAAGTACGGTCTGGATACGGTTACGTGTCGTCTGTGGTTTATTCGATGTAATCGCGATCTTCTGTCCGATCAGCTGGTTCATCAGAGTTGATTTTCCAACGTTTGGACGACCGATCAATGTTACGAATCCTGATTTATAATCCTTTTTCATATTTTCTCCTGTTCTTTTTACTATTGAAGACACCTAAAATGTTGTCACATTTTTAAACATATCTTTTGCTTCTTCTATCTTCTCTTCGCTTCCGATCACGCAGATCTGTCCGGCTTTCATCACTGCTTCTACGACATCTGCCAGTTTCCGGATATCTTCCTGTCCTGCCTCAAGGATCTGCAGACGCTCTTTCTTGATTGTCTCTGCACTGACTTTATTCATGTACAGATTGAACGAACGGTCTCCTTTTGCAGACGGTGTCATCGGCTGGTCAATATTACTCATAGTTCCGATAATATATTTATTCATATCACGATCGCTGACGGTAAAGTTTCTCAGATAATCGGCAATGCCTTCGTAAACTTCCATCGTTCTTTCCAGGTTCGGATCACGGTAAGATACGAAATAGCCCTCTCCGGTACGGCTGAATCCGCTCATGCATCCATAAGCGCCGCCTTTGACACGGACATTCTGCCACAGGTAATCATAGCTTAAGATCACCTTTAAGATCTGCAATGCACCTGTATAATCTGCCCCGTTATCAATAAAGTTGCCGACTCTTGCCACATACTGAACTTTGGAAGCAGTCTTGAATCCTTCATTCTTCATCTCACAGTGCAGTACGCATCTGGTATCTTCCACCGGATCTTCGAACATTGCTTTCTTCAGACCTTCTATCAGCTCTTCCATGCCGTTCAGGCCCTCTTTTGCAGCCGTGTAACTGATCATCATATTGTCTGCACGGAACAGCTTATGAGCCAGCATCTGAAGCTTCTGTACCAATACGTCTTTTTCTTCTTCATAATGTTCCTCGATATAAGCGATCTTATCATAGAACTCGATACCGCTTGTCATGTCTTTTAACTTAGATGACGGAGATGCATAAGACATCGCACGAAGCACTGCTGTTGTATGTCCGGATGACTGGAATTTCATAAGAAGTCTTGACTTCTGCATCGCAAGAATCTCTCTGATTCTCTTGGTATCTCCCAGTTTCGAACGTGTCAGGATCTCCTCCATCATCCGGAATACGACTGGCAGCTTCTGATATAATGCCTTTCCTTTGATTTCAAATGTTGCTTTGAATTCTTTTTCCGGCACTTTGGAAATGTCTGTATACAGTTCCAGTGATGTTCCGATACCGCCGGTATGCACGTTGATCTCATTAAAGAGTTCTCCGTACTTATAATTCTCGGTATCAATGACTCCAAGTACTCCCTGTAGGATTCCGACATACGGAAGATCCGCTTCTTCCACACCTGACATATCGAATAACACATCCACGTATCCGATGCCATTTGTCTCAATCTCATGATAAACTACCGGTACATCTGCGATTCTTTTTTCTTCATTGATGATCGGCTCAATCTCTTTTGAAATATCTTCTCTTGAAAGAACCGGGATCTTCTCAAGATCTTCTACTGCATCCGGTGCTGACTGATATGCCTCTAATGCATTGGAACGCTCTACCAGTTCTTTTCTTTCTTCTTCTGTAAGACTTTCTTTGTATGCCTGCAACTTCTCCTGAAGTTCTTTGTCCATTCTTGCAGTACGTCCTTTTTCCGGCTTGATCAGCACAATCGCACCATGCGTATTCTCTAACAGATATTTGCGGATCAGTTCTTCATAATATCCTGTTCCGACCTGTGCCTTTAAGAACTCGAATGTATCCAGCGCTTCGATATGGATAAATGGTTTTTCGTCATCGTATAACCAGCTGTCCATAATCTGCAGTCCGTACATCAGTCCCTTCGGATAACCTCCGAAATCCGCCTCTCTGTAACGGAACTCATTATAATTGATTCCGGCTTCGAGAGCTTTCTTATCCATTCCATTTTCAACAATATCTTTTAATGTATCCTCGATTACTTTCACAAATGCTTCTTTCTGTTCTACATTCGCATTCTTCGCAATGACAGAAAAGATCGGCTGGTAAATTCCGTTGTCATACGATCCCATAATGTCTTTTCCGATCCCGGCATCCGTAAGCGCTCTCTTAAGCGGTGCTCCCGGTGCAGATAACAATGCATAATCCAATACTTCAAATGCCAGATACAGCTTCTCATCCAGGCTTGTTCCAATGACTTTATTGTAAGAAATGTAAGTATTATCCTCTTCTGATTCATCGCTTGCTATGGAATATGGCATCTCTTTTTCGATTACTTTATCAAATGGTTCCTGATAGCGGATCTTGGAATCTACCGGCGCATAGTCGAATTTGCTCAGATATTCCTGATCCAGCCAGTTTAATTTTTCTTCCATGTCCATATTTCCATACAGGTAAATGTAACTGTTTGACGGATGATAATATCTTCTGTGGAAATCCAGGAACTGCTCATACGTAAGTTCCGGAATCACTTCCGGATCCCCGCCAGATTCGTTCGCATATGAGGTATCCGGGAACAGTGTATTCAATACCACTCTGTCCAGCACACCTTCCGGTGAAGAGAATGCTCCCTTCATCTCATTATATACAACACCGTTGTAAGCCAGATCATCTTCCAGAGAATCCATCTTGTAGCTCCAGCCTTCCTGACGGAAGATCTCTTCATGCTGATAAATATTCGGATAGAATACCGCATCCATATATACATGCATCAGATTCTGGAAATCCTTATCATTACAACTTGCTACCGGGTAAACCGTCTTATCCGGATAAGTCATTGCATTTAAAAATGTATTCAGTGAACCCTTTACCAGTTCTACGAACGGATCCTTCGCCGGGAAATTCTTAGATCCACACAGTACGGAATGTTCCATGATATGTGGTACTCCGGTACTGTCTGACGGCGGTGTACGGAATCCGATATTGAATACCTTGTTATCATCATCATTTTCTATCAGTAAGATCCTTGCCCCGCTCTTCTTATGCTTTAACAGCATTCCGTGGGATTTGATCCCTTTTAAATCTTCTTCCTTTACTAATTCGTAAGCACTTAAGTCTTTTACACTCATGAATTTCTATGTTCTCCTTTCGTCTGCAATCTTCCATTTCCCCAAAGCAGAAGATTCTTCTGCCCCGCAATATATCTACTGGAATAATTGCCACTCATGCAAGATATTATAACACCTTTCTTATTATTCTGCACCTATCAAAAAAAGACTCCAAAGCAACTTTTGCGCCACATACTTTTATGCAAGGCAAAGAGTCTTTGAAGTCTCTGCTAATTTTAATTTTTTAACAAATCATTTATGAATGGCTTTCTGTTCTCTTCTTCATGAACAGTAAAGCTGCTACCAGAAGTACCATACCGATCGGAAGACAGATCAATGCATTCTGAACAAATCCGGCAATTACATAAGTAATGCAGGAAACAACTGCAACGGTTGCCGCATACGGCAACTGTGTCGTTACATGGTTGACATGATTACACTGCGCTCCCGCGGATGCCATGATCGTTGTATCCGAAATAGGCGAACAATGATCTCCACATACAGCTCCCGCCATACAAGCTGAGATAGAGATGATCATCATAGTCTCGTTCGTTCCCTGGAATACCGCTACTACGATCGGGATCAGGATTCCGAATGTTCCCCATGATGTTCCAGTTGCAAATGCAAGGAAGCATCCTACGAGGAAGATAATTGCAGGCAGGAAGTTTAATAATCCTCCAGCTGCGGACTGCATAACATTAGCTACATACTCTGCTGCGCCAAGACTGTCTGTCATTGCTTTTAATGTCCATGCAAATGTCAGGATCAGGATTGCAGGTACCATAGCCTTGAATCCTTCCGGAACACATTCCATAGATTCACGGAACTTAAGTACTTTTCTAAGTGCATAGAATACAACCGTAACAACCAATGCGAAGAAACTTCCAAGCATCAGACCTACCGATGCATCACTTGCCGAAAATGCTTTAACAAAGCCTGTTCCACTAAAGAAGCCTCCTGTATAAAGCATACCGCAGATGCAGAAAATGATCAGGACCACTATCGGGAATACCAGATCGATCACTTTCCCCTTTTCTTCTACGATCTCATTCTCAGCATTTGCATATGGCCTGTCCGGTGTAGTATAGATATCACCCTTTACAGCATTATCTTCATGTAATTTCATCGGGCCATAATCAATCTTAAGCACTACAATCAAAACCATTGCAAGAATTGTGAGTAAAGCATAATAGTTATACGGAATCGCACGCATAAAAATAGAAAATCCATCTTCACCTTTTACAAATCCTGTTACAGCCGCTGCCCATGATGAGATTGGAGCGATGATACATACCGGTGCCGCTGTCGCATCGATCAGATACGCCAGTTTCGCACGTGATACATTGTGCTTATCTGTGATCGGACGCATAACACTTCCAACTGTCAGGCAGTTAAAATAATCATCAATAAAGATCAGGATTCCAAGCACGATCGTTGCAAGCTGTGCCCCAACTCTTGTCTTGATGTGAATACTAGCCCAACGCCCAAATGCTGCCGAACCTCCTGCATTATTCATCATGCAGACCATAATTCCAAGAATAACCAGGAATACCAGGATTCCCATATTATAGCTATCTGTCAGTACTCCTACGATTCCATCTTCAAATATATGCAATACTGCCTTTTCAAAATGGAAATTAGACCAGAAGATTCCTCCGATCGCAATTCCGACAAACAAGGAACTATACACTTCTTTCGTGATCAGTGCAAGACCAATTGCCACAATTGGGGGTACCAGTGCCCAGAATGATGAATACATCTTTGGTACATACTCTTTTCCTCCATCTGCCGCAAATACGGTAATTGCACCGCATGCAAAGATCATGAGGCAGGTGAGTACGGCAAAGAGTAATTTTTTTCTTTTTCTCATAACTCTCTCCTTCGTTTTTTTCCAAAAAAATACCATGAACAATTTCCTCTGCGTGGATTGCTCATGGCATATATCATCTTATAAGCAGGACATCCGTATTTTCAGATCATTCAACACTTCATTTATGTCCTCTATATAACTCTAAATACAAATTACATAATTAAACTCTTATATCTTCTATATACTCCGATAGCGCTCCACTTACTGAAGTGACAGTCCGCAGCATATTCTGCTGCGTCCCAGGAAGTATATCTCGAATATAATAAGGGATGATATCTTCCTTCGGCAGTTTTCCCTTTCAGGCAGAAATGATTTCCCTTTATCTGTTATTCTGCCTTACTGATGAAACCTGCGCCTCTATCTAGTCTCATTATTCATATAATAATATTTTTATCATCTTTAATCTATTTTGTCAATACAATATGGCAAATGCATGGCAACGCAAAACTCCCACAGATTCTTACGAATCTGCGGGAGTCATGATTTATACTATTCTATTGCTGATCAGATATGATTACTCCTCTACTTTGTAAAGGTCTGTCAGTTTAGACAGATAATCGTATCTCTCCATAGCCTCTGCCTCATTTTTAGCGAAGAGTCTTGCAGCCTTTTCCGGATTAGCTCTCTTAAGAGCGTTGTAACGAACTTCTCCGTCAAGGAATGCCTGATAATCTTCTTCCTTAGGCTGTTTGCTGTCAAGAGTGAATTTGCTTCCCTTTTCAGCTGCAGGATTGAATCTGAAGTTATTCCAGTATCCGCAATCTACTGCTAATTTTTCTTCTGTCTGAGCTTTGCTCATACCCTTCTTGATACCATGGTTGATACATGGAGCGTATGCGATGATCAGAGATGGTCCCGGATAAGCCTCAGCCTCTGCAATTGCTTTTACAGTCTGGTTGAAGTCTCCACCCATAGCGATCTGTGCAACGTATACATATCCATAGCTCATAGCCATGCTTGCAAGGTCTTTCTTCTTCGTCTCTTTTCCGCCTGCTGCGAACTGAGCTGTAGCACCAGTCTTAGTAGCCTTAGAAGACTGTCCACCAGTGTTAGAATAAACCTCTGTATCGAATACCATGATGTTGATGTCTTCACCACTTGCTAATACGTGGTCAACTCCACCGAATCCGATATCGTAAGCCCATCCGTCACCACCGAAGATCCACTGAGATTTCTTAGCGAGGAAGTCTTTGTTCTTAACGATGTCTTTGCATGTATCGCAGTCACATCCGTCTAATGCTGCAACTAATTTATCTGTAGCATCTCCGTTTGTAATACCACATGCGAATGTATCGAGGTATTCCTGGCAAGCTGCCTTAACCTCTGCTGAAGCCTGCTCTGATGCTGCAACAGTTTCAACTTCTTCTTTCAGTCTCTTTCTGATTGCTTTCTGAGCAAGTAACATACCATATCCAAACTCTGCGTTGTCTTCGAACAGTGAGTTAGACCATGCAGGTCCCTGTCCCTTAGAGTTCATTGTGTATGGTGTAGACGGTGAAGAGTTACCCCAGATTGAAGAACATCCTGTTGCATTAGCGATGTACATTCTGTCACCAAATAACTGTGTGATCAGTTTTGCATAAGGTGTTTCTCCACAACCTGCACAAGCTCCTGAGAACTCAAGTAATGGCTGTTTGAACTGGCTTCCCTTAACTGTCTCTGGTTTGAATTTAGCAACAACTTCTGGTTTAACCTCGATCTCACGTCCGAAATCAAAGATATCCTGCTCTGCTGCATTTTCTTCCATGTTTGCCATAACAAGAGCTTTTTCACCCTTCTTACCTGGGCAAACGTTTACACAAGATCCACATCCTGTACAGTCATAAGCTGATACAGTCATAGTGAATTTCATTCCTGGCATACCGATCATATCGATAGCTTTTGTTCCTTCTGGAGCTTTTGCAAGCTCGTCCTCTGTAAGTGCTACCGGACGGATAACTGCATGTGGGCAAACGTATGCACAACGGTTACACTGGATACAGTTTTCTGACTGCCATACAGGGATATCTACTGCGATACCACGTTTCTCATATGCCGCACTACCTGATGGTGTAGATCCATCTGCATAGTCAGTAAATGTAGATACTGGCAGAGTATTTCCTTCCTGAGCATTAACCTTAGACTGGATGTTCTTAACGAATGCTACAACATCGTCTTTTCCACCCTTAACTTCTGGTGTGAATAATCCTTCGTCTTCACAAGATTTCCAAGATTCCGGAACTTCGATCTCAACTACCTGTTTAGCACCGGCATCGATAGCATCGTAGTTCATCTGTACGATCTTGTCACCTTTTCTTCCGTAAGTAGCTTTTGCAGCTTTCTTCATCAGATCAATTGCTTCTTCTTCCGGAATGATAGATGCCAGTTTGAAGAATGCTGACTGAAGGACTGTATTGATACGTCCGCCAAGTCCGATCTCTTTACCGATCTTGATACCATCAATTGTGTAGAACTTGATGTTGTGATCAGCGATGAATGCTTTTACCTGTCCTGGTAAATGTTTCTCAAGACCTTCCATGTCCCAAGAGCAGTTCAGAAGGAATGTTCCTCCGTCAACTAATTCCTGAACCATGTTGTATTTGTTTACATAAGATGGATTGTGACATGCTACAAAGTTAGCCTTGTGGATCAGGTAAGTAGATTTGATTGGCTTCTTACCGAAACGCAGGTGAGACATTGTAACACCACCAGACTTCTTAGAGTCATAGTCGAAGTAAGCCTGTGCATACATGTCAGTATTGTCACCGATGATCTTGATAGAGTTCTTGTTAGCTCCTACAGTACCGTCAGCTCCAAGTCCCCAGAACTTACAGTTGATTGTTCCTTCTGGTGTTGTAACCAGTGGTGCACCAACTTCAAGTGAAAGATTTGTAACATCATCGTTGATACCGATTGTGAATCTTTCTTTGTCTGCGTTGTTGAATACTGCAACGATCTGTGCAGGTGTTGTATCTTTAGATCCTAATCCGTAACGTCCGCCGTTAACCGGTACTGCGTCGAACTTAGATCCCTTTAATGCAGAAACAACATCCAGGAATAATGGCTCTCCCTGAGCTCCTGGTTCTTTTGTTCTGTCAAGTACGTTGATGTATTTTACTGTGTCAGGAATTGCATCAATTAATGCCTGTGCACAGAATGGTCTGTAAAGACGAACCTTAACAACACCAACTTTTTCCCCAGCTGCTGTTAAGTAATCGATTGTCTCTTCGATTGTGTCACATACAGAACCCATAGCAATGATAACTTTCTCTGCGTCTGCTGCTCCGTAGTAGTTGAAGAGTTTGTAATCTGTTCCGATCTTCTCGTTAACTTTATCCATGTACTCCTGTACGATAGCCGGCATAGCGTCGTAGTATGGGTTACATGCTTCTCTTGCCTGGAAGAAGATATCCGGGTTCTGAGCTGAACCTCTCTGGCATGGGTGATTTGGATTCAGTGCATGATTTCTGAATGCATCGATTGCGTCCATATCTACCAGATCTTTCAGATCTTCATAATCCCATGTCTCAATCTTCTGAATCTCGTGTGATGTACGGAATCCATCGAAGAAGTTGATGAATGGAAGTTTTCCTTTTAATGCTGCACAGTGTGCAACTGGTGTTAAGTCCATAACTTCCTGTACGCTGGATTCGCAAAGCATTGCTGCACCAGTCTGACGACAGGCGTAAACATCAGAGTGATCTCCGAAGATATTCAGTGCGTGGCTTGCAAGCGCACGAGCGGATACGTTAAATACTCCAGGAAGCTGTTCTCCTGCTACTTTATATAAGTTAGGAATCATTAACAGAAGTCCCTGTGATGCTGTAAATGTTGTTGTCAGAGCACCAGCAGAAAGAGATCCGTGTACTGCTCCTGCAGCACCAGCTTCTGACTGCATCTCTGTTACCTGAACAGTCTGTCCAAATATGTTCTTTCTTCCTTCTGTAGCCCATTCATCTACATGTTCCGGCATAACTGATGATGGTGTAATAGGGTAAATTGCTGCAACTTCTGTATATGCATATGAAGCATGAGCTGCGGCCTGGTTACCATCCATGGTCTTCATTTTTCTTGCCATTTTCGTTGTTCCTCCTTGATAATAGTACAAATCATATATTGACGTGTATGGTTTTATTATATCTCCTGTATCATCAAAAGTCTAGCGATTCCGACTGTTATTTTGTTCATTTTTTGGTACAAATACAGATTCTCGTATCATTTTGTCGGCATATTTGCCCATAAAACTGAGAATAAATCCCAAATTCATTTGGAAAGAATATGCTTAATAAGCACATACATCACAATCGCAAATGCAAATAAATACCCAATCGCACCAATTGCCGGGATTCCGCAGATCTTCGGGCTCATATTGGTAGTGCAGATAATGCTTGAACTGATCAGCAATGCCATCACCCACAATCCCATTACCACATTCCGCACCAGACGCCTCAGTAACTGTGCCAGATCGTTGGATGCATGCAGATCCAGGTTAACTCTTGTCTGACCTTTCATCAGACCATGTAGTGCATCCGCCGCAAGTCCCGGGACTTCTACTGCTTTATGCATCGAACGGTAAAGATTCTTTCCTGCATGTTTTAATTCTTTTTTCCAATCCAGATCTTTCCACATACTCTCTGAAATATGTCTGGATGCGATCTCGATCATATTGATCTGTGGAGCAATGTCTGCAAGCACGCCTTCCATGTTAGTCAATCCTCTTGCCAGCATCGTCAGACCATGCGGCATACGGATCTTATTTTCCTTCATCACTTCCATAAGATCCATCATCACTTCTGCAACATCGATCTCTCCCATATCTAAGGACCCATACTTCGACATCAGTTCACTGATATCTTCATACAATACGCTCTGATCTGGTTTCTCTTTAAATTCACCCAGTGCCATGACTGCTTCCTGGATCATGCTGATATCATTTTCTGCAATGCCGCGAATTGCTTTTCCGATCAGTTCTTTATCCCGTTCGGTCAGTCTTCCCATCATTCCCATATCGATCCATACAATCTTGCCATCCTGGATCTTTACATTTCCCGGGTGGGGATCTGCATGGAAGAAACCGTCTTCCATCACCTGTTTGATATAATTATCGATCAGCTTGATCCCGATCTCTTCCAGATCGTATCCGCCTGCCAGAAGTTTCTCTTTATCATCGATCGCAGGCCCTTCGATGTATTCCATGACCAGCACATGCATGGTTGTATATTCCTGATATAGTTTCGGTGTTCTTACATATACGACATCCGCATTCCGTCTGGCAAACTCTTCCATATTCGATGCTTCGGTGAGAAAATTCATCTCTTCCCGTGTCACATTCCAAAGTTCATCCAGTACCTGGTCGAAGTCAGCCATTCCTTTCAGACTGATCGGCGGCATCAGCTTTACTGCCTTCCGAAGGAGTCCGATATCTCTTGCCATAATTTCATAAATACCTGTTCGCTGAACCTTGATAACAACCTGTTCACCGCTGAGCAGTTCTGCTCTGTGGACCTGTGCAATGGATGCTGATCCCAGTGGTGTATCGGAAATAAATGCAAATATTTCATTCCACGGACAACCATATGCCTGTTCGATCACTTCTTTTACTTCCGGAAATTCCATCGGAGTTACTTCTGAACGCAGACACATCAGTTCATCACAATATCTTTTCGGTAAAATGTCTGAATGCAGTGACATAATCTGACCGATTTTAATATAAGTAGGCCCCAGATCCTCCAGTATCATCCGGAGTTTCTGAGGCGTAATTCCCCTGGTGATTCCATATTTATGAAGTACGGATGTAATCTCCTTTAACCTGGTACGGTATTCTTTGGATTCTCCCTTACTCATGAACCTGTTCCTCTTTAAATATCTTCGTTCTCAGCTGTCTCTTCTTCCGCTGCTTTCTCTGCCGCATCTTCGCATACGGATTCGTCTGCCACATCTTCTACCGTCTCTGCAGCTTCAAATTCTTCCTGTTTTTTCTCCATCTCATCAATTCTCTGTTTCAACAATGCCCTCTGTTCCGGAGTCATCTTATCCAAAAGCTCATCCAGTTCTTCCGGTGAAGATGTTTTTACTTTTACATTCACTTTTTCTTTTACTGTCGACTTGATGTTATGCTTAAGTTCTTCATTCAGTGCTTTGCCCTGTTCAACAGTCAGCTCACCCTTTTTCACCATCTCATCCAGAAGTTCTTTTGATTTCTCTCCTGTGACTGCAACTGCTCCGATTCCTGCAAGTAATACTTTCTTTAATCCGCTTCCTAATTTTTCCATAGGTCGTTCTCCTTTCGATGTCTATATAGACAGGCTTTCCAAAAGCTTTGGAATAAATATGATCATCCCTGCAATTGCTGCCATGATTGCCGCGATCAATACTGCTCCGGCCGCCGCATCTTTGGCAAGCTTTGCAAGCGGCTTTCTCTCTTCCGTGACCAGATCGACCACTGCTTCTACCGCCGTATTCACCATTTCCAATGCCATGACAAGACCAAACAATGTCAGGCAGATACACCACTCTACCGGTGTAATATGAAATACGAATCCTGCGATCACCACACAAACCATTGCCACACAATGAATCTTCATATTCCGTTCCTTCGTTACCACTGCAAATATTCCGGCAAATGCATAACCGAAGCTTTTATACAATGGATCTTTCTTTTGTTTCTTCATTTTTGCACCTGTCCTTTGTTTTCTTACATTTTAACACATTTTGCACAAATTTACACAAACATTGTATGTATTTTGTTTTATTTTAGAAATAATACGGACTTTTAAAGAAAAGTATGACCTTTTATAAATTCTGCATCCAGCATAATTTTTCTATCAAAATAAGAGGACAAAAATAAATACAGGGATTCTGCTTCTTATACCAAAATCCCTGTATTTTATCACCATATGCTCTACAGAACTTATATTCTATTATACATTCTCTGCATTCATTCCTTTGAGAATTCTCTGATTCTTCTCTTCCACATTCAGCTTTTCCGTAAATACTTTCGTTTCTTTTACTATGACTTTGCTGAGTGCAAGCAAGGCTATCAGATTCGGGATTGCCATCAATGCATTGAAGATATCTGCGATATTCCATACTGCCGCAACCGTCATATATGGTCCGATGAATACACATATAATATAAAGCCATCTATACGCTCTTACAGCTTTCATATTCTTATTAAACAGATATTCCAGGCATCGTTCTCCGTAATAATCCCATCCTAGAATCGTTGTAAATGCAAAGAATACCAGACAAATCATCAATACAAAGGATGCCACAACCGGCGGGAACGGAAGTCCCTTCTGGAAGGCCGCTGTCGTAATTTCCACACCTTCCAGTCCCGTATTCCATGTTCCTGTAATGACAATAGAAAGTCCTGTCATCGTACAGATTACGATCGTATCAATAAATGTACCGGTCATTGACACCAGTCCCTGTCTTGCAGGTTCTTTGGTCTGTGCTGCAGCCGCTGCGATCGGTGCGCTTCCAAGTCCGGATTCATTCGAGAAGATTCCTCTGGCAATACCTTTCTGCATTGCTACGATCATACTTCCCATTGCACCACCGGCCAGTGCGCTTCCGGTAAATGCTGATTTTACAATTGTTACAATAGCTGCCGGAATTGCGGTAATATTTGTCACCATGATAATGACTGCCAATACTACATACAGAACCGCCATGAACGGAACGACGATCTCAGATACTTTTGCAATTCTCTTGATTCCACCTAATACAACCATTCCGACACATACCGTCAGTACCAGACAGGATATTACAGTTGCCCATGAATAATCATTTCCAAATAATGCTACTGTATGTGCCATGTTCGGATCAAAAAAGTTACGGACTGCAGATGAGATACCATTCACCTGTGTAAATGTACCGATTCCGAATAATCCAACTCCTGCTCCAAAGAATGCAAATATCTTTGCAAGCCATCTGAACTTTACACCCATTCCATTCTCAATATAATAGAATGGTCCGCCAAGTACATGCCCGTCTTCATCGATCGTACGGTATTTTACTGCCAGAAGACCTTCTGAATACTTTGTTGCCATTCCTAAAAATGCTGTCAGGATCATCCAGAATAACGCTCCCGGTCCACCTGCAGAAATTGCAGTTGCCACACCGACGATATTACCGGTACCGATTGTTGCCGATAATGCGGTACAAAGAGCTCCAAAGCTAGTTACTTCTCCGTGTCCATCTTCTTCATTTTTCACCATGAATTTTAACGCTTTCCCAAGATACCTTACCTGAAGAAGGCCCAAGCGCACAGTCAGAAAAATTCCTGTGACCAGAATTAAGATGATTAACGGAAGTCCCCATACGACTCCGTCAAACCATGTGATAAAAGTGTCAATACGTCCCAAAATTCCCATAATTCATTCCTCCATCCTTTTGCCTGAGAGATTTGCAGATCTGTTTTCTGCTTACACCTTCGGCGCTTTTCATTTCATTACGAAAAGACTCTCCTGAGTTTTTTATGATAACGTAATCGCATTGCAGCAAATTCGTCAAAGTAATTGTCATTATTTTGAGAATAAGTCCTCACCCAAATCGCTTTAGCACGTCTTTGCTTTAGCACGATGTAGTATAGCTTATCATGAATCTTTACATATAGCAAGATATTTTATAATTAAAAATGCAGGCAGCATTTATAAGTTATAATTATAATTCCTGTCTGCATCTGTATTTTTATTCTTTTCCGACTGCCTTTCAGAATCCGAAATCTGCATAATCTTCCGGCAAAAAACGGTGATAGATCATATGACACCCTTCGTCCTTAAAGCAGTAATAGTATTCGTCCTCATTTTCTTCCGGAAATCTTACCCAAAAGTCAAATTCTCCGTTGTGCATATCTCCCACCCTGATATCTTTTGCCTCTTTCTGAAATATCGCAAGGATATCTTCTTTTTTGATTCCGTGATTCATCATCAGCTCCACCAGCTTTTTGATGAATTCATTTTCTGCCGTATGTTCATGTACATAGACACTTCCCTGTTCCGGAATATGCAGGCAGAATCTGTCTTTTTTGTGCGTTACACAGATATCTCCGAGTTTTTTCTTTACTTCTTCCGGGAACTGTTCCAGACGTGTCTGCATCTCATCCACATCGTCATCCGCCTCAAAGAAATGATTGAGGGAAATCAATGGATAATACAAACGGATCTCTTCTTTCCGAAATCCAAGTTTTGCCTGTTCTTCTTTTATAATATCGATCAAATTTTTTTCCAAACGTTTAAATCCCATTTCTGTTCTACGTGCTCCTTTTATTTCTCATATATTCAGCTTTCCTGTTCCATGTCTCTTAATTGACAAGCCCATTTCCAATACATTATACTACATTTATAATATTTACTGTATTTTAACATCAGATTTTTAAGGAGGAAATTTATCATGATCATCAAACATGGACTTGTGGTTGATCCTGCATCTGGTCTGTCCGAGCATATGGATATACTGGTGAAGAACGGAAAAATTGCAAGAATCGCACCTGAAATTTCAGAAGATTCCGAGGAGATTCTAGAAGCCGGAGGACTCGTTGTCGGACCGGGACTCATCGATACACATGTACATTTCCGTGATCCGGGATTTACATATAAAGAAGATATCCATACAGGAGCAAAGGCATCTGCAAAAGGCGGGTTTACTACTGTAATCTGTATGGCGAATACATCCCCTACGGTCGACAATACAGACACCCTAAAAGATAATCTTGCACGTGCTTCCAAAGAAGATATCCGTATCTTCCAGGCTGCTGCAATCTCCCGTTCATTAAAGGGCCGGGACGAAGTAGACATGCTTGCATTAAAAGAAGCCGGGGCATGCGGATTTACCGATGACGGCATCCCTCTTCTGAATGCTGAGTTCTGCTATCAGGCGATGAAAAATGCCGCAAAGTTAAACGTTCCGATCAGTCTTCACGAAGAAGACCCGGCTTTTATCCGCAACAATGGAATCAATCATGGCAAAGTATCCGATGCACTCGGCATCTACGGTTCTCCATCCATTGCCGAAGAAGCACTGGTGGCAAGAGACTGTCTTCTGGCGCTCCGTTCCGGTGCAGATGTTGTAATCCAGCATATCAGTTCCGGTGTATCGATTGATCTGATCCGTACATACAAAAAACTGGGAGCAAAATTGCACGCTGAGGCAACACCGCACCACTTCTCCTTAACAGAAGACGCTGTTTTGGAACATGGCACGCTGGCAAAGATGAATCCGCCGCTTCGTACGGAAAATGACCGCCAGCAGATTATTGCAGGACTCGCTGATGGAACTATTGACCTGATTGCTACAGATCATGCCCCACACAGCACAGAAGAAAAATCCAAACCGATCACAGAAGCCCCAAGCGGCATTATCGGTCTCGAGACCTCCCTTGCACTCGGTATCACCAACCTTGTAAAGCCCGGATATCTGACCATGATACAACTTCTGGAAAAAATGACAGTGAACCCGGCAAAGCTATACCATCTGCCTTACGGAACAATTCAGGAAGGTGCAGATGCAGACTTTGTTATATTTGACCCTGATGAAACATGGATCCCGAAAGAATATGCTTCCAAATCATCAAACTCACCATTTACCGGAGAGGAACTTACCGGTAAGGTGAAATATACGATCTGCGGAGGAAACATCGTATATTCTGATATAAAATAAGCTTGGGATTTAATTTATTAACTGGAGAAACGGCTTCTCAGTCCTTGAAGGAAACAATAGATAAGGCTTCTTGTTCAGGTTCCATACCATAAGAAACACTAAGAGAGTCAGAATCACCTAAAAGCAAAGGAACTACGCTCAAACTCGGCGTTCGCCTCAAACACGTTCGCTTCGTTCCTTTAACGGTGCTTCTGACTCTCTAACTGTTTCTAACGGCATTCCACATTCACAATAATCCTTATCTATTGTTTCCTTCAAGTCGTGACTGGCAGCGAATGTTAATAAATAAAATGCCCGGAAGTGTAACCCGGTGAAGGCCACTACGGTTACGCACTTGCCATTTAGTACCATAAAAGTGTAGTTGTTAGAGAGTAATTAACTCTAACATCTACACTTATTTTATTATAATAAGGGAAGTAGTTGGTATGACATATTGCCATTAGGATTTTCACATCCGTGAATGAAACCGTCAGCCATCCCCTTATTATAAACATTCATTTAAGCAGGTTGAAACTCACAGGAGCTTTCGCGTAACGAACTAAACTGAATCATAATAAGTGTAGATGGGATAAACAACTGCAATTCTATAAAAAGAAAAGGAGTATATTATGATCAGCGTAGGAATTGATGTATCAAAAGGGAAAAGTACAGTATGTATTTTGAAACCATATGGAGAGATTGTTAGTAAGCCTTTCAATATTACCCATACCCATAAGGATTTAAGCGAATTATCTTCCATGCTTTTCAGACTAAATGATGAAGTCAAAATCGTTATGGAAGCAACCGGAATTTATCATCTTCCAGTTCTTACATATTTACAGGAAAAAGGATTTTTTGTTTCTGTAATTAATCCGTATCTTATGAAAAGTTATCGTAACGAAAGTCTGCGAAAAGCCAAAACCGACAAGATTGATTCCCGTATCATTGCTAATTATGGAATTGATCATTGGTTTAAAATGAAAGAATTTCAAACTTCTGGAGAGATTTATGAAGAGTTGAAGTTGCTTGGACAGCAATATCAGCATTATATGAAGCTTCATCTTTTATCTCTCGCTGAATTGACCCATCTTTTAGATTTGACCATGCCTGGAATAAAGAATCTTCTTGCAAGTTGGAATGAAACAAATCGGAAAGATAAAAGAAGTGATTTTGTGGAACGTTTTTGGCATTATGATGTAATAACATCTATGTCTGAACAGGAATTTACTGAAGAGTATATACTTTGGGCAAAAGAAAAGAAATACGTCCCAAGCCAGGAAAAAGCCAAAGTTATATACACCCTGGCTCAGGAAAGTATTCCCACATTACCTTCAGAAACCTCATCGGTCAAAATGCTGGTGACTGAAGCAGTTCGGGTGCTCAAGGAAGTTGATGCAACCCTTGGTCTAATTTTATCACGGATGCAGGAAATAGCCAAGACTTTGCCAGAATATTCGGTTGTAAGAGAAATGGGTGGGGTGGGAAATACATTAGCCCCAAAGTTAATTGCAGAAATAGGAGATGTTCGCAGATTTCGCAACGGGAAGGCATTGGTTGCATTCGCAGGAATTGATCCACCACCGTATGAATCTGGTCAATTTGTAGGTTGTAATAGGAAAATCTCGAAACGTGGTTCAGCATCATTGCGCAAAGTAGGATACGAAACAATGAGAAGTTTAAAAATGCGTTCCAGACCAGAAGATCCGGTTTACCGATATGTTGTAAAAAAGGAATCAGAAGGTAAAAGTAAAAAATCAGCAAAGATAGCCGGATTAAATAAGTTTTTACGCATTTATTATGCTCGAGTAACCGAACTATATAAAAATATATAATCTTATATAAAATAAATAATTTTTTAGACTGCCAATCAGACAGTCTATTTGTGGTACGCAAATATATTTTGTGACAGAAAATAAAAAAGATAAAAATAATTATTGACTTTTCTTAGCAGGTTTCATTCTTAAGGTATTCGACACACACGGAATAAAAAGTAGAAAGCCGTTCCAGTGAATGTGAAGAAGGTGTTGGAAATAGTTAAGCGTCAAAATTATGCGTTGGGTTTTCGAAATTTGCCTGTTTGAGCCGAATGGCGAGTTGCAAATTTCGGAAGCCCGTTTTTAGCATAATTTTGACGCTTTAGTATTTCCCGCCGACGGAACCTGAACAGGAACGGCTTCCTACTTTTTATGCAGGTCCGGGTCGTCGTGCCTTTCTGAATTAAATCCCAATTACCCTAAATACACAACCTTATCTTCCGGCTCTGCGGCTGGTTCCATATCGATCAGATACAGTACCGGCTGCTTATTTCCAAAGGAACTTACTGCCTCGTACTCGAACCTTGCACGGATCTGCATCCAGGATTTTGCTTTTACATCGATCTTCTTTTCTGCTTTGCATGGATATCCGTAATAACGTACATCTTCCGCGCAGCATGTCATGATCTCTCTGACCGGAACGAACATATTGTCCGGCATTCCCTTCGGGCGGAAGATCTGTCCTTTGAAGTCGATTTCTTTATGCAGATATAATTCCGGATGATCATATGCATCCACATACCACACACCAAAATCAACATCATCCAGTACGATCTTGTCTCCTTTTACATCATATGGGAGATCTTCTTCGGATGGCTCGATGATCTTGCCTTGCATATCTTCGAAGATCAGCTGTGCCATCGGATTCTGTACCTTCAGTGCACGTCTGAATCCGGATCTGTTAACACCATCTGCACATCTGTTAACAACGATCAGCTCAGACTCTGTGAGCTGTTCCATCAGCATATTTCTCATATTCATCAGATACATATCCAGTGTTGTACCATTTACGGTAGAGTATACTCCCTGAAGTTCGAAACTTCTCGGGTATCTGATTGAAAGCAGATCCTCCAGCTTCCACATTCCATTGTACTCGATGATAATCTGTGCCGGATGATAGTTTCTTTCACAGTTTTTGAAAAATACAGTGTTCAACTGGTCAAATTCTTCGATTTTCAGAACTGCCATATTTTTTTCTTTTAAATATTCTTCCGGATACTCTTCTTCTCCTTCTTCACAGAGAAGTAACAGTGTAAGTCCCGGTTCAATCCATTCCTGTTCCATCAGGGTATCCTTGATCATGGTTGTCTTACCACTGTCTAAGAATCCCGTAACGATAAACATAGGTGTTGCCATACTCGCACCTCTTTCTTTTATGGTTATATTGTGATTTTTGGCTCCATAATAATATGGAGCCAATTATTAGTATCCTATACGTGGAATAATTTCAGAAGGTCGTCCTCTTTCAGGTCTGTTCCGATTACACAGATACGTCCTGTGTAGTCCGGCTGTCCTTCTCTTACTTCGTACTCTTCCGGTACTAAGTCGAACTGTTTCCATGATCCGTCTGTCATCTGGATAATACCTTTGGAACGAAGAATTGTTCCGTAAGATGTTGTCTCTGACAGTGCCTTCAGCAGATAATCCAGTTCTTCTTCGGTATATTTATGAACAGTCTCTTTGCCCCAGCTTGTAAACACATCATCTGCATGATGATGGTGGTGATGATCGTGATCGTGTCCACAGCAGCAATCGTGATCATGGTCATGATGATCGTGGTCGCAGTGATCATGATGGTCGTGATCGCAGTGATCATGATCGTGGTCATGGTGATCATGGTCACAATGGTCGTGATCATGATGGTCATGGTGATCGTGGTCACAATGGTCGTGATCATGATCGTGATCTTCATGATCTTCAAACAGGCTCTCAATCTCAGCACCCTTTGTCAGTGCATGACTGATTGCCTCTTTGCCAAGCTCATCCCATGGTGTAGAGATGATCGTTGCTTCTGCATTTTCTTCACGAAGTGTGTGTACGCATTCTTCTACTTTTTCATCTGTCATCATCTGTGTACGGCTTACTACGATTGTTGACGCATGCTCTACCTGATCTTTGAAGAATTCTCCAAAGTTCTTCATGTACATTTTTGCCTTTTTACCATCTACAACTGTGATTCTTCCGTCAATTTCAATGTCCGCATCTTTTTCTACAGCTTCAATTGCTCTTGCTACGTCAGATAATTTTCCAACTCCTGATGGCTCAATGATTACACGGTCCGGATGATACTCATCTAATACTTTTACCAGAGCTTTGCTGAAGTCACCAACCAGTGTACAGCAGATGCATCCTGAGTTCATCTCTGTAATCTCGATTCCTGCATCTTTTAAGAATCCGCCATCGATACCGATCTCGCCAAATTCATTCTCGATCAGCACAAGTTTCTCTCCTGCCCATACATCACTGAGCAGCTTTTTGATAAATGTAGTTTTTCCTGCTCCGAGGAATCCTGAAATAATATCTACTTTTGTCATGTTTATTGCCTCTTTTCTATCTATTTTCAAAATTAATAAAAGTCCCGACACATATATTATCACAAACAGCGGGTGGTTGCCAGTCCCCCAATTCTAATATTTTTCTCAACTTTTTATAAATCACCCGCAAACTCTGCTGCCTGCTGCTCATTATAGATATTTGGATTGCAGACAATTTCTTCTTGTACACATAGTAGAGTAAAAAAACGATATCTGTACCGGATGGTACAGATATCGTCTGCTTTTTATGATTATTCTAAAATGTTCTTATAATAATCCGCCGATTGACAGGAACAGTGGTGCAAATACCAGTGATACAACTGTCATCAGTTTGATCAGGATGTTGATAGATGGTCCTGATGTATCTTTGAACGGATCACCTACAGTGTCTCCAACTACAGCTGCTTTATGAGCCTCGCTTCCTTTTCCACCGTGGTTTCCATCTTCAATGTATTTCTTAGCGTTATCCCATGCTCCACCTGCATTAGACATGAAGATTGCCATCATAACACCTGTTACAAGTGCTCCTGCAAGAAGTCCACCAAGCGCAGAAGGTCCAAGAAGGATTCCGACTACCAGCGGTGCAAGTACTGCCATGACACCAGGAACCAGCATTTCTTTTAATGCTGCTGTTGTTGAGATTGCAACGCATGACTTGTAATCTGGTTTTTCTGTACCCTTCATGATTCCAGGCATTGTCTTGAACTGACGTCTTACTTCTTCGATCATCTGGTATGCTGCTCTTGATACAGATGACATTGTCATAGCTGAGAACAAGAACGGAAGCATTCCACCGATCAGCATTCCGATGATTACACGTGAGTCAAGGATATCAATTGACTTAAGATGTACTGCTTCTGCGTAAGATACGAACAGAGCAAGTGCTGTCAGGGCTGCAGATCCGATAGCAAAACCTTTACCCATAGCTGCTGTTGTGTTACCAACGGCATCCAGTTTGTCAGTAATCTGACGAACGTGTGGATCAAGCTCGGACATCTCTGCAATACCACCGGCATTGTCAGCGATCGGTCCATAAGCATCTACAGCTACTGTGATGGCTGTTGTAGAAAGCATTCCTACAGCGGCAAGCGCGATACCGTAAAGTCCGCATGTCTGGTAAGCAATAAAGATACCAACGCAGATCAAAAGGATCGGGATTGCTGTAGATTTCATACCTACTGCGAGACCACTGATGATGGTTGTTGCAGATCCAGTCTCTGACTGTTCTGCGATTTCTTTTACTGATTTGTAATCTCCGGACGTATATACTTCTGTGATGATACCAATCAGAAGTCCTACGATCAGACCAGCTACGATAGCGATTGCTGCCTTAAAGTCTCCGAAGAATACTTTACTGAGTACACAAGATACGATCAGTACCAGTGCACTTGCTACATAAGAACCAGTCTTTAATGCTTTGTGTGGGTTCGAATTCTCATCACCTTTTACAAAGAATGTTCCAAGGATAGATGCAACCAGTCCGAGTCCTGCGATCAGAAGCGGGAAGATTGCTCCCTCAGCTTTATAATACACGATTCCAAGTGTCAGTGCAGAAACGAGTGCTCCTACATAAGACTCAAAAAGGTCTGCTCCCATACCTGCAACGTCACCTACGTTATCTCCTACATTGTCAGCAATAACGGCCGGGTTACGCGGGTCATCTTCCGGAATACCAGCTTCCACTTTACCTACAAGGTCAGCTCCTACGTCAGCAGCTTTTGTATAGATACCACCACCAACACGGGCAAACAGAGCGATTGAAGAAGCTCCTAAACTAAATCCTGTAATAATATCAACGTTTTTAGTCAGAATGTAAATCATGCTGACACCAAACACACCAAAACCAGCTACACACATACCCATTACAGCTCCACCGGAGAATGCAATTGAGAGTGCTTTGTTCATTCCTTTTTCTTTTGCTGCATTTGCAGTTCTTACATTTGCCTTAGTAGCTACTTTCATTCCACAGTAACCTGCAAGTGTAGAGAACAGAGCTCCTACTACGAAGCATACAGCAGTGATCCAGTTCCCGATTCCTACTCCGATGAGTATAAATAATACAGCAACGAAAATGATCAGAATCTTATACTCTGCTGTCAGAAATGCCTGCGCACCGTCACTGATAGCAGCGGCAATTTCTTTCATTCTGTCGTTTCCGGCGTCCTGTCTTCCTACTCTTGCTGCCAGATAAGCTGCAAAAAGAAGTCCAAGAATTCCAAATACCGGAACAAGATACAATAACATTTCCATAAATTCTCTCCTTCCGTCCGACTTTGTCAAATTCATGTCAGACATGTATATCTTAACATATTCTTAACTTTTGATGTCATTATTTTTTATTTTTGTACGTTATTCCGATTATTTTCTGTGTATTGTCCAAATTTCCGACCTTTCATTAATTATTTATAATCTATTTTTACCAATAACTTTCTTGTATAGAAGATTAATTATAATCTATCTTCATAAGCACAAGCCCATTCGGTGGTGCCGTCGCTCCCTCTGAAGTATGAACTTTTGCATCCAGAATTTCCTTTACCTTTTCCGGAGCATAGAATCCTCTGCCAACGCGGATCAGGACTCCCGCAATAATACGAACCATATTATAGAGGAAACCATTTCCTGTAATACGAAGCACGATTTCATCGTCTTTTTTCTCAATTATCAAATCATACACCGTCCGGACGGTATCCTGCGTATTCGTTCTGATATTACAGAAGCTTACAAAATCATGTTCTCCAACCAAATATTTTGCACCGGCACGCATAGCCTCAACATCCATTGGAAACGATACGAACGTACAATATCTTGTCTTTAACGGATTTGGTACCGCCGCATTGTATATATGATATTCATAAGTCTTTGAAATATTTTCCTGATATCTCGGATGCCAGTCTGCCGGAACTTCATCGGACCTTACTACTACAATATCTTCCGGAAGCCTCTGGTTCAATGCATACGCAAATCTCTCAGGTGGAATGGAAGATTCTGTATCGAATACCGCTACATTTCCCAGTGCGTGTACCCCTGAATCAGTCCTGCTTGCCCCGATAATTCTGATTTCTTCCCCGGTAAGTCTTGCTAATGATTTATTCAGTTTTTCTTCAATCGTAACTCCATTTGGCTGGACCTGCCAGCCGCAGTAATTAGTTCCATCATATGCTACGAATATTCTGATTCTTTTCATGATGACCTCCACACAATCTGATACAATTATTTTTTAGTAACAAGATTACATAAATTTGGGACGGAGGTTTTTTAATTCCTCCGTCCCTGTATACATTTTAAAACACCCAAATATGCACCGGCACGCATCTTCCGATCACCACCACCAAAATCACATAAGCAATTACAGTAATATATGCCATTCTGTCTTCTTTATGATATTTTAACGGTTTCATCTTTGTGCGTCCTTCGCCGCCACGGTAACATCTCGCTTCCATCGCCATTGCCAGATCATTGGCTCTTCGGAATGCCGATACGAACAACGGAACCAGAATCGGTATCATACTCTTTGCTTTCTGAATCATATTACCGCTTTCCAGATCAGCTCCTCTTGCGATCTGTGCTTTCATAATCTTATCGGTCTCTTCCAGAAGGATTGGAATAAAGCGGAGTGCAATCGACATGATCATCGCAATCTCATGTACCGGAACATGGATCTTGTTCAGTGGTCCAAGTAACTCTTCGATTCCATCTGTCAGCTCGTTCGGAGTCGTTGTAAATGTCATAAGCGACGAGCCGATGATCAGGTAGATCAGACGGATTGCCATATATACCGCAGTCCTTAATCCCCCTTCTGTAATCGTGAAGATCCACGCGTGAAACAGTACTGCCCCGTCTCTTGTAAGAAACAGATTGAACAACACTGTAATCATCAGAAGCATGAAGACTGGTTTCAATCCCCTTACAATAAAGGAAAACGGAACTCTTGACATTTTAATAATAATGATCAGGAACAATGTTGTCATTACATATCCCGGAATGCTGTTGAATAAAAACAATGAAATCAGATATAACAGCGTCCCCACCAGTTTCACTCTTGGATCTAATCTGTGTAATACACTCTTTGCCGGATAATATTGTCCGATTGTAATATCTCTTATCATATCTTCTTCTCCAGTGCCTGCATAATCTCATCTGCCGCTTCTTCTACAGTCGTTACATTTACCTTGACTGGTAAACCTTTTTCTTTCAGGTCATGCATGACATACGTCACCTGCGGAGCTGCAAGTCCGATTTTTTCCAGTTCCTGATAATGTGCAAATACCTCTTTCGGCGCACCATTATACATTACAGACCCTTTGTTCATCACAATGATCCGGTCTGCATATCTTGCAATATCTTCCATACTATGTGATACCAGAATGACCGTCATATCACTCTGCTTATGCAGGTATGCGATCTGATCCAGAATGTCATCTCTTCCCTTTGGATCAAGTCCCGCCGTCGGCTCGTCAAGAACCAGCACTTTCGGACGCATTGCCAGAACTCCTGCGATCGCTACTCTTCGTTTCTGACCGCCCGAGAGCTCGAACGGAGAAGATTTATAATATTTTTCTTTCAATCCTACCAGTTTCAGTGCTTCCAACGCACGCTTTTCACACTCTTCTTTGCTCAGCCCCTGGTTTTTCGGTCCAAAGCACACATCTGTCAGTACGTCAATCTCGAACAACTGATACTCCGGATACTGGAACACCAGTCCTACCTGATTACGGAGTGCACGCATATCATATCCATTTTGGTAAATGTTCTCTCCATTATAATACAGCGCACCGTCCGTTGCTTTCACAAGTCCGTTCAGATGCTGGATCAGAGTCGATTTCCCAGATCCGGTATGACCGATGATTCCCACAAATTCACCGTGTGGAATCTCCAGGCAAATGTCTTTGAGTGCATGTTTTTCGTATGCAGTCCCGGGACTGTATACATAATTCAAATGTTCTATTTTAATTGCAATGTCTGTCATTTCTTCTCACCATTTCTCACATCAAATGTTCTATTGTTGTAAATGCGTAATTGCTTCTACCAGTTCTTCTTTTCTTAAGATTCCTTTTGGAATATCCAGTCCACGTTTTCGAAGTTCATCTGCCAGGATTGTCACCTGTGGTACATCCAGGCGATAGCTCTTAAGCTCATCCACCCTTGAGAATATCTCTTTCGGAGTTCCCTCCATCACAACTTTGCCGTGATCCATTACAAAGATCTTATCCGCATCTACTACTTCTTCCATATAATGCGTGATCAGAATTACTGTAACATTCTTCTGTTTTCTGAGTTTGTGGACCGTCTTTAAGACTTCTTTTCTTCCAACCGGATCAAGCATCGCCGTTGGCTCATCCATAACGATGCATTTGGGTTCCATTGCTACAACCCCTGCAATTGCAACCCTCTGCTTCTGTCCACCGGAAAGCTTATTCGGAGAATGATGTCTGTACTCGATTATTCCAACTGCTTTCAGGCTTTCTTCTACACGCTGCCAGATCTCATCTGTCGGAACTCCCAGATTTTCCGGACCAAATCCTACATCTTCTTCTACTACAGTACCGATGATCTGATTATCCGGATTCTGAAACACCATTCCTGCCGACTGTCTTACGTCCCAGAGTTCTTCTGGATTACTTGTATTCTTTCCATTCACCCATACGGAACCTTCTGTCGGAACTAAAATTGCGTTTAAATGCTTCGCAAGCGTTGATTTACCGGAACCATTGTGTCCGAGAACTGCTATAAACTGTCCTTCTTTTGCTTCAATATCCACTTCATCAATAGCACGCGATGTTCCAATCACATTGCCTTCTTCATCACGTTTTTCATATTCATATACTAATTTTTCTGTCTGGATCATTTCCATCTTTTATTTTCCTCCGCGTCATATGTGTTGGAAGTTGCTATGATTCTGCTGTTTCGTTTCTTTTTTTATGTTTTTCTTATGCTTTTTCCGGTTCCGGATACTCTGTTCCCATTGTATCAACGGTTACTTTTTTCATCTTCTGCTCATCAAGCGGTCTGTCACTGTAGTCTGTATCTGTCTCAGCAATCTTATTTACAATATCCATTCCTTCGATGATCTTACCAAATGCAGCATATGCACCGTCCAGATGTGGTGCAGCTTTATGCATGATAAAGAACTGTGAACCTGCTGAATCCGGATGCATAGCTCTTGCCATAGAAAGTACACCTTCTGTATGTGCAAGATTATTTGCGAAACCGTTCTGAGCAAACTCTCCTTTAATTGTGTATCCCGGGCCTCCCATTCCTGTTCCGTCCGGGCATCCTCCCTGGATCATAAATCCATTGATGACACGGTGAAAGATCAGTCCGTCATAATAACCTTTCTTCACCAGTGAAACAAAATTATTAACTGTATTCGGAGCAACTTCCGGGTACAGTTCTGCTTTCATAATATCTCCATTTTCCATCTCAATTGTTACGATTGGATTTGTCATTTTATTTTCCTCTTTTCTTTTTGTTATCTACAGGACCTGCCACTGGCAGCTCCTTATGAACGCATAGCATTACAAAAGCGCCGGCAAAACCGACGCTTCCATTTTAGCGGATAAATCCTTATCCGTAAAGACTTCTATATCATTTTTATGGATTATTCACTTTTTTCAAAATAAAATCCATCAAACTTGTATTTGAATACACGATAAATAAATTTCTCATAATCCATCTTATAAGTTACAATTGCTTTATGATCTGCATCATACTCTGTAAAAGTCCCCTTTAATCCCGAATCTACAAGTACATTATCTCCTGTTTCCTGCGCACTGCTGACATATCCGGAATAAGGTACTTTAAACGAATCTACAAGTTCAAATGTACCTTCATTTTCATCCACCAGATATTTGTAATACTTGGAATTCTTTCCGTCAACCGCAGAACTTACTTTCAGACCTATCGACGACCAGTCATAATCCGGTCTTGTCTCACTGATTCCAATATTATTATCAAACATATACAGATAATACTGCCCGTCCGCAAGGCTTTCATCTGTCTCATATGTGATCGTATGCTGGCCACCCTGTATTGTAAAATCTCCTTTCTTATTCAGCAGAAGACTTACATAAGAAGTATCTTTCCAGAAATCTTTTTCACCGATCATATAAGAAACCACCGGCCCGTCATAGATATTATCTACTTTGATAATTGTTGACGTCTCTCTTGAACTTAAAAGTACTGACCCATTTCCTATATACTGAATCGTGTTGATATGCATCCAGTCCAGTTCATCGGAAGAATTTTTCACACAGGTCTTTTTATATTCGCCAAACAGATCTCCCAGGTCCAGTACCTCTGTCACCTCACCGGAATTTACATCCAGTTTCAACACGATGTCTGCCACGCTGTCCTGCGTCGTATCAGTTGCAAGAATCAACATATTTCCATTTTCATCAAACACATAATCATGGTGCAATTTGTAATTGCCAAGATCATATACCTTTGTTACCTGCCCAAGACGGTTCACCTGTGCCATCTTCTTTTCGGAAATACTGTAATACATCGAATTCTCGTCAAAGATAAGCCTGTGACTTCGGTATCCCAGAAGAGGAACTTCTCCTCTTAAGACTCCGTTATTGTCATAATAATACATAAAATCCATAGAAGTACTGTCATTTCCAAGTACCACATACAGCCCGTCTTCTAACTTGTCCGCACTTTGTTTTACATCCGTATCAAGCTGTACTGCCTCTTCTCCATACAGACTTCCCATCTCATATACGATTTCCTTCGTATCCGTAGAACCGTCTTCATTCGTTATATAGAATGTAATCGTATTCTCCGTATCCGGGATCAGACCGATCACCTGAAATTCATGCTCTTTCTGATACTCTTCATCCTGATATACATTTCTGCTAAAGTCGGCAATATCATCCTCCTTTACATGAATCGTATAAGAAACTTTCACCGCCGAATCTGTCTCAAAATAAACATACAATGACTGTGTATTGGTTCCAAAAGGATTGTATTCGATCAGCATATTACTCAGTGTATACTCCTGAGATTCTTTTTTCTTTTCCAGTTCGTCCGCTATTTTCTGCTGCTCTTCTGCATTGTATGTTTTTTTGATCTTCTCATAGATTTTTTTCTGTTTTTCATTCATTACATTTGCTTCATTATCTGACATTTTCTGTTCTTTTTTTTCATCAGACTCTGAAACCTGTTCTTTCTTCGTTGTGCTCTTCTCTTTCGTGTCTGCATTTGCACACGCTGTCATTCCCATCGCAAGTATCATAGCCAACATTCCTGCAGTCATGATTCGCTTTTTCACTTTTTCTATCCTACCTTCTTATTATTTTTTCACAGTTATAAATATTTTAACAAGAATTTGTGTTAAAAATATGAAATATGGTCATTTTTATTTTAATTATTCGTTTTTGCTCTGCACCTCCGTATTTTTCAACTCATATATTACGATTCCACCTTTTTCTTCACAACCCGTTTTCCACAACTCCATTAGATCCAGTCTGACTTTTTCCCCGTAAGTAGCCACATCGATCCACATACCCTGTTCATTCTTTTCATATCCGATCACAAGAAACCAGTGCCAGATGAAATCTTTGTACTTTTCAACATTCAAATGTCTCAACATCAGATATGGTACCGGAAGTCCCTTATCAATCTGTTCGCATATGATCTTCTCTGCCTCTTCCGCAGTACCTGTCCCGTCGAATTTTTCCATATCAATCTGATAATCCGTTCCATATTTTTCATTCACATCTGAAATATATTTTGCCAGACCTTCAATATACCATTCCGGCTTTTTTACACCCTGAACTCTTGGACGGATGTATGGTTTCATAATCTGACTGAATTTTTTGTATGCTTCTTTATCAATCTGTTCAAGATCGAACGGATATAATTTTTTCATTCCCTTATATTTTGCCAGATAAATACAGCTGTCGCATGCCGTTGCAGCTCCACATCCACCAACATTCATAACAATATTCGTGAACCAGTCCTGATTTCCTCCGAATTCTCCATCAATCATAAAATATTCCAGTTCTTTTTTCATATCTGCTCGCCTGTCCTGTCTATTTGTCTATATAATAATGCAGCCATCTGCTTCCAACACCTGGTATTACTTTTTCAGACATCTGAAAGAAATTCTAACATACTTTCTCAAGCGTACGCAAGGGGCGGGGATTGCAGATTTTCTGCAATCCCCGCCCCTTATTTCTCTATATTTTGTTATTCTTATAAGCTTCTTGACATCTCTTCGCATACTTTCATAGCTTCGATGATAGAACTTCTGAAGCCGAGCTCTTCTAATGTACGAACAGCTTCAATTGTTGTTCCTGCCGGTGAACAAACCATATCTTTTAATTCTCCAGGATGTTTTCCTGTATCCAGAACCATCTTTGCACTTCCAAGAACAGCCTGTGCTGCAAACTGATAAGCCTGTTTTCTTGGCATTCCGCCTGAAACTGCTGCATCTGCCATAGCTTCGATCAGCATGAATACATACGCCGGTGAACTTCCACTTACTGCTGTTACTACATCCATCAGACGCTCAGGAACGATCTCTGCACGGCTGAAACTTTCCAGCAGGCTCTTTACATATGCGATCTCATCTTCTGTAAGATGTTCATTCGGGCAAACTGCTGTCATACCTTCTCCAACCATAGCCGGTGTGTTAGGCATTGTACGAACGATCTTTACATCTTTTCCAAACTGTTCTGCAAGCCATGCAAGTGTCTTACCTGGTGCAATTGTAATGATAATCTGTTTGTCTGTCACAACATCTTTGATATCAGCAATTACGCTCTCATAAAACTGTGGTTTTACAGACAGAATAATTGTCTCTGCTTTCTGTGCAACTTCTTTATTGTCTGCTGTTACATTGATTCCGTATTCTTTCTGAACTCTTTCTCTTCCAGGTGCAAAAAGATCTGCCCCGATAATTTCTTCTGCAGGAATTACATTATTCTTGATAATTCCGCCCATAATTGCTGATGCCATGTTACCTGTACCGATAAATCCTAATTTCATCCTTATTACCTTCCTTTTTAACCTGTTATGTTCTTTTTGCTCCCGGCACGTGACACATAAACAATCTGTTATGTTCGCTCCGTGCTTTTGTATACGTTTTTTAAATTTGTATACAAATCATTTCTACTGTGACTATATCACTCATTTCTCAAAAAGTCAACACACAACCTTGAATTTTCTTTGAAAACACGTTATAATTTGTATACAAATGCAGAAAATGTATACTTTTATATAAAAGCTGATATGCACTGCTATAACTTACTACGTTATTGTGAAAGTACTATTTGAAGGGGGCATTTACTATGGCAGAAAAAAGTCCGTCTCTTGCCACACAGGCTTATCATACCATCAAAGAAAATATTCTGAATCTTACCTATCCTCCGGGCATGGTCCTTACCGAGGCTATGCTCACCAAAGAGCTCGAAATGAGCCGAAGCCCGGTACGCACTGCGATCCAGATGCTTCAGGTCGAAGGACTTATTGTCTCGGACTATTACAAATCTATGACTGTAAAAGAAATTACAGATAAAGATATCAATGAGATTTATCAGTTACGGGAATTATTAGAGGGGGCCGCTTTCCGTCAGATTTTTACCTCCGGGCGGTACGAAGAGTATTCTTACCGTATTGAAGAGAAAGTCGTGCGTATGTGCGCCGCTGCAGGCGATCTGTATGAATGGGAGATTGCAGATACTGCCATGCATATGGAAATTATCAGTATTTTTGACAATGACAGAATCAACCGGATCTATGAAAATAATCTTTCCGAACTGATCCGCATTGGCCAGTATTCTATCCGAAACGGGATGAAAATCCCCAGAACAAATGACAATCTGAAAAAAATGATTTCTTATATGAGAAAGGGAAACTATGAGAAAGCGTTTGAAATCTTGAAAAACGACCATTTCGGAACCGGCCGTAACACCGCATTAAAAATGCATTAATAAAATACGTATATAAAAAACTTGCCAGCTGTACGATCTGCAACTGGCAAGTTCTTTGTATATCTCTTATTTTTTAAAATGTTCCAACATGATTGGCATACATTGTTTGGAATATTCTCCCAATGAATATGCTCCTTTGTTCAAACACCAGTCCGAAACCAGCGCACGTTCACACATCGAGTAATATCTGACCAGTTCATTCACCGGTACTTCATCCGATATCTCTCCTCTTTTTTGTCCTTCATCGATCACACTGCTGATCAGTTTATAATATGTCCGGTTCTGATCCAGAAGTGATCTGTGCCCCTGTGCTACAAGCTGTGTTGAATAAAGCGAAGCCAGAAGATCAATGCTGATCTTTTCTTCCAGCATCGAATGTGCTTCGTAGTTTAGATAAAGAAGCTTCTCATAACAGTTCATATCCGGATCCATCTTGGTCTTTAACACTTCGTAATTATCATCCAGAATAATCGACAATGTATTCAACAATTCATCTTTGGTATTAAAATAATAATAGAACGATCCTTTGGATGTTCCTGACAATTCAATAATGTCATCTACCGTTGTTCCATTATATCCTTTTTCATAAAACAACTGCCATGCCGCTGTTACGATTCTTCCTTTTACACTTTTTTTGTTGTCTGTTTCTATTTCCATTTGTTTTCTCCTTATCCGCCCTCTTTTAAAGTACTTTTAGTATAACATACTTATTTTAACAGTGTACACAGAAAATTCTTCTTAATACTTTACTTCAAAACTACTTTCCAGTTCCGGCTCCATCTCTTCGGTATCAATCCAGTCAATCTGGATAAACTGGTTCCGGTTCAATCCCTTCATGAGTTCAAAGATCAGAGTCTCTCTTCCCTGTACTTCCATAACTACCGTCCCATCATATTCATTCTTCACCCATCCGGTCAGATTCATAGATCTTGCCAGATATTTTGCTGTATAACGAAATCCCACGCCTTGTACTCTTCCATGGAATATCATATGTTTTCTTACTTCCGACATCTATTACCACCTCTGAATAATTCAGGGTACTGCGCTACGCAATACCCTGCCTTTTTACATCCCGCTATGCAAGAAAAGCGAATATTTTCAACTTCTTTTGCATAACTTTCTTCACTCGAAATTCTTATGAACAAGCCTGCTGTACTCTTCATAAGCTTCTACTCCCTCAAATGCATCTTTTAACGCATCTCTGATTCCTATATAATACCAGCCTATGATCTTTTTATCCTTCATCTTGAAACGGTTCCATAGTTCTTCTCTATATACCGGATAATCCCTGTCAATATCGCGCATATTCGATAACTTGTCCGCCAATCCTACCATCTGTACTTCTCTCGGTGCATTTCGTATATGTTCGATCGTTGCAGACTTGCGTTCCATCCATGTCTTGGTTTTATCTTCGCTTTCCTGTGCTACAATTCCTGCCACTCGTTCCGAAAATTCCCGTGCAAGGATTTCTCTCGATACACCTTCACAATCTTCAATCGTATCATGTAAAACTGCTGCACTGATAATCTCCTCGTCCTGCGTCATCGTTGAGACAATATCTCCCACTTCGATCGGATGCACAATATATGGCCTCCTGGTTCCTTTCCTGAACTGTCCCGCATGTGCTCTCGTGGCAAATTCAATTGCCTTATTAATCATAATGGTACCTCTCTTTTATCGCATATGGTCTTTGGAGCCGATGATACGGCCTGATTAGTTATGTCTTTAATATATAAATAATATCACCTGATACTTTAAATGACAATAATTTCAGTATATAATAAAAGAAAAGTTGCCTTTGGACCCCGCCGCCTGCTGTCCCTTTCAAGCGCATGGCGGTTTGGATATCCTGGCACTATAAATTGATCAGGGGGAGATAAATTATGGAACAAAAAACAATCTTTATTACAGGTGCTTCCAGAGGCATCGGGAAAAGCATCGCACTTTTATTCGCTTCCCGCGGATATCATACATTTTTGAATTGCTCTTCTTCTGTAGATGAGCTCAAAAAGCTCCGGGCATATATCACCGAAAAATACCATACTCCATGTACACTTGTACCGGGTAATGTAGGAAATCCTGACCACGTACGGACAATTTACAATAAAATTTATCAGGAATGTACACATCTTGATGTACTCGTCAACAATGCAGGTATTTCCTATATTAATCTTCTGACTGATATGACAGATGAGGACTGGAACCGGATCATTCAAACTAATCTTTCTTCCGTATTTTACTGTTGCAGACAGGCGATTCCTCCGATGGTTTCCAAACGTTCCGGAAAAATCATCAATATTTCTTCCATGTGGGGGACATCCGGTGCTTCCTGTGAAGTTGCATACTCTGCTTCCAAGTCCGGCATCAACGGATTTACCAAAGCGCTCGCCAAAGAACTCGCACCGAGTAACGTTCAGGTTAATGCGATTGCCTGCGGAGTAATCGATACCTCTATGAATGATCAACTTACCAGCGAAGAGAGAAAGGCTCTTGAAGAAGAAATTCCGGCCGGCAGATATGGTACTCCGAAAGAAATCGCTCAGATGGTATGGAATATTGTACATGCTCCAGAATATATGACCGGACAGATCATCGGAGTTGACGGCGGATTTCTATAAAATTTTTTGACCAACCGATATTCACACAATACTGTTTCTTAAACATAAGCGAACCGCGCAATAAATATTGCACGGTTCGTTATATTTTTCTTTATATATGTTTTTATTCAAAATCAAGTTCCACGGGGCAATGGTCCGACCCCATGATCTCAGTCAGGATTTTCGCATCTTTTATCCTGTCTTTCAGGCTTTCAGATACACAGAAATAGTCAATACGCCAGCCTGCATTCTTCTTTCTTGCACTGAAGCGGTATGACCACCAAGAATAGATTCCCTCTGCATCCGGATAAAAATAGCGGAACGTATCAATGAACCCCGCATTTAACAGATTCGTAAATTTTCCTCTCTCCTCATCCGTAAATCCCGCATTTTTACGATTGGTTTTCGGATTCTTCAAATCAATCTCTTTATGTGCTACATTAAGATCTCCGCAGAAGATCACCGGTTTCTTTTCTTCTAATTTCTTAAGATATGCAAGAAACGCATCTTCCCATCGCATTCTGTAATCCAGTCGTGCAAGTTCGCTCTGTGAATTTGGTGTATAGACTGTAATAAAATAAAAGTCTTCAAACTCTAACGTAATCACACGGCCTTCTTTATCATGTTCTTCTATTCCCAATCCATAGCTCACGGAAAGAGGCTCTTCTTTTGTAAAGATTGCCGTTCCGGAATAACCTTTTCTCTCAGCATAATTCCAGTACTGATGATATCCCGGCGTATCTAGTTCCAGCTGCCCAGCCTGCATCTTTGATTCCTGTATACAGAAAATATCTGCATCCGCTTCATTAAAAATATCCATAAATCCTTTTTGTGCACATGCACGGATTCCGTTGACATTCCACGATATAAACTTCATATCTTCCTCCCGACCGTTCTTACTTTTTTGTCCCGGATTCACCCATATAGGCGCAGTTTAATAATATACTTTTCTTAAAAACAATCCTCTTGCCGGAGCTAAAAATCCTGCAAGGCTTCTGTCCTCTGCTGCAATTACGACCGGCAGCATGGATGCATCCCTCTTTCCTGCACCAATCTCCAGAAGTGTTCCTGTAAGGATTCTTACCATATGATATAAAAATCCGGTTCCGTAATAGGTGATCCGCACTTTTTCTCCGCTGCTTACTATCTTAATGTTTGTAATCTTACGGATTGGATCTTTGCATTCTTTATCATCCGTAAAACTTGTAAAATTCTTTGGTCCTATCAGATATTTTGTTGCATCACGCATTGCCTCGATGTCCAGTTTTTCCGGATAATGATAGCAATATCTTCTGGAAAAAACATCCGGTTTTTCACGACAGTCAATATAATATTCGTATTTTTTCCCTTTGGCACTCTTGCGTGCATGAAAACCATTCTTGGCAAGTTCTACTTTCACAATACGGATATCTTCCGGAAGATATCTGTTCAGTGAATCTTTGAGTTCCTTGGTATCATATAATTTAGAAAGTTTCACACTTGCAATCTGTCCACGTGCATGAACACCCGCATCTGTTCTTCCCGATCCATCTATATGCACACGATATCCAACCAGTTTACCGATACTCCACTCCAGAATATACTGTATTGTGTTATCTGTTGTGGCCTGTCTCTGCCATCCCTGATATCTGCTTCCATCATAGGAAATGGTTAACTTATATGTTCTCATATTATTTCACCCAATCTATTCTATCGTTCATCTTCTATCATTTTATCTGTTTCTATTATTTCCATATACTGTAAAGATAATTCTATATCTGTTTTCTTTTTGAAAAAGGGAGAAGCAAATAATTTTTTGCTTCTCCCTTATATTCTATCACTTTATTACTTTATAAGCAATTCATTCTTATTCTAATATCTTCTTTAATTCATCCATAAACGTACTTACATCTTTAAATTCTCTGTAAACAGATGCAAATCTGACATAAGCAACTTCATCCAGTGCCTTCAGTTCATCCATGACTGCTTCTCCGATCGCACTGCTTGGAATCTCTTTTTCCTCCAGGCTGAAAACTTTTGTCTCTATTCTGTCAACAACTTTCTGAATATCTGCTGTTGCAACCGGTCGTTTATAGCAAGCACGCACAACTCCATTCTCTACTTTCCGACGATCATACTGCTCTCTTGTATTGTCCTTTTTGATCACAGTCAGTGGAATTGTCTCTACTTTCTCATATGTCGTAAAACGTTTGCCGCATACATCACATGAACGGCGGCGTCTGATAGAACTCCCGTCTTCTGCCGGTCTGGAATCGATAACTCTTGTATCCGGATTATTGCAATATGGGCACTTCATCTGAATCGTTCCTTTCTGTCCATTATACTGTCCTTATATTCAAATACAGTATATCTTTTCCACAAACATAAGTCAAACAAATTTCTCCTATTTTTCTTCATGGATTTCCACCAGAATCAGGTCCGGACCAATCCTTTTAATGCAGGAAAAAGGAATGATATACTCCGTCCCATCTCCGAAAAAATTACACCATTTTCCTCCCTCCGGTACCACCAGGGCCTCTATGCATCCTTTACATTCATCAATGATCAAATCCTCTATATAACCAAGCTTTTTACAGTCACAGCAGTTGATCACTTCTTTTTTCTTCCATTCACTTAATCGAACTTTTGCCATCTTCCCTCACCTGTTTTGACAATATTCTGCTCTTTATTCCATTTTATACTCATTTTCTGTAATAAAGAGTCCTGTTTTAAAATATGCAAAGCCCCCTTCTCCGGTCAAAAAAACAGCCTGTACATCCACAGTGCTACACTGCGTCTATACAGACCGTTTTCCTTTTTATTCTTCGATCATAATAACAGCCACCGGACACTCTTCTTTGGCCTCTATTGCTGCACTTTCATGTTCCGGTGTCACTTTGGCATAAGCTTCTGCCAGGCCGTCTTCATCAAATCGGAACACCTCCGGACATGTTGCGATACATGCTCCGCAGGAGATACATCCGTCTATAACCTTTGCTTCCATGAAACATCCCTCCTTGTAAAATCTCTACAACAGTATGTCTCATTTTCAGCAAATTATTCCTGTTCTTATCTAATCACTGTACCGGTTTTTCCCTTAAGTGCTTCATCGAATTTGTCAAATGATGTGATCAGCGCACTTCTTCCTTCTCTCTTTTCGAGGAATTCAACTGCTGCTCTGAATTTTGGATACATGTTATATTTTCCAAAATGTCCTTCTTCCATGTATTCTTTTGCCTGAGCGACGCTGATCTCTCCAAGCTCTTCCTCTTCCGGTCTGTCCATGTTGATCTTAACTTTCTCAACACTTGTCAGAATGATCAGTTCATCGGCATCTGTCTCTTCTGCCATCTTTCCTGCAGTCAGATCTTTTTCGATTACGGCACTTGCTCCTTTCAGGCGATGATCCTGTTCCAGTACCGGAATACCGCCTCCTCCGCAGGCTATAACAACCTGATCTGCATCCAGTAATGCTTTGATCGCATCAATCTCTACGATGTTGACCGGATTCGGTGCAGATACAATACGGCGGAATCCTTTTCCAGGCTCTTCTACTACATAATTACCTTTTTTGCGCTCAGCACTTGCCTCTTCTGCATCCATATAACGTCCCAGAACTTTTGTTGGTGTATAGAACGCTTCATCGTACGGATCAACGATCACCTGTGTCAGAACTGTACTGACAGTTCTGTAAATACCACGATTCATCAATTCTTCACGGATTGCATTCTGAAGGTCGTATCCGATATAGCCCTGACTCATAGCAGAACATACAGACATTGGTGCTGCCGTATAATCTTCATGTTCTTTGGCGAATTCATTCATTGCTGTATGGATCATACCAACCTGAGGTGCATTACTGTGTGTAATTGCAACCTGATATCCTTTTTCAATCAAATCACCGATAACTTTCGCAGTCTTCTTTACTGCCTCTTTCTGTTCTGGTAATGTCGTACCAAGTGCTCTGTGTCCTAATGCAACTACAACTCTTTTTTTCATAATCTATACCTCTGCTTTTCTAGTATTTTTCTACGAAATAAATATAAGAGAATTATAGTATTTTTCCATGTAAAATGCAATCTTTTTTACCCTTATATTCCCTATAATTCAGTCATTTATCCTGTATACATTTTATAATCTGTCAAAATCCATATCCAGAAGCTCATCAAAAGATTGAATAGAAGCGTCTGCTTTTTCTACTTCGCCGAATCCGTAAGCTGCATAGATCATCGGTATTTCTGCTTCCTTACACGAATTCGCATCTCCCTGTGTATCTCCAACATAAACCGCCTCACTCAGACCATTTCTTTCCATGATAATCCGGATATTCTCTCCTTTTAATCTTCCGGTATAAGCCGGGCAGGTGAAATCCTTAAAATACTCTCCTAATTTTGAATACTGCAAAAATGCTTCAATATATCCGTCCTGACAGTTACTTACAATATACAGTGGATATTTCTCACTTAATTTTTTAATTGTCTCCTGTACACCTTCAAATATCACACATGGACCGGCCGCAACCAATCCATTTTCATATTTCAACATTTTCTCCATGAGCTTCATCATCTCATCTTTCGGCATCTCCGGAAAAAGACTTTCACCAATCGCTTCCATTGGCTTTCCAAACTCTTTTTTCAGATCTTTTTCTTCAAGTTCTTTGTGTTCTATTCCTTCATCCTTGATCACTTTATTCCATGCAACTGCTACCATTTCGGTTGAATCCCATAAAGTACCATCTACATCAAATATAATTCCCTTCATTTCCTTCCTCCGTTATCTTTTTGTTCATAAAACTGTCTTTTCTAAGTATACTATACTTCAAGGCTTTACTACAAGCCCGGTCTTCTTTCAGTCTTTCAGCAGTATCTTTTCCCGTGATTCTATACCTTCCCATGGATTTATCCATATTTCTACATTCTTTTTCAGTTCTTTATTATAATATTTGATCTTTATTATAATCTTACCGTCTGTATAATCATCATACAGCTTTCCTGTGTTTTTATATTCATATGAATACCCTATCTGTCCGTGATTTTTCAGATCCTTCCATTCCCTGGATGATAATTCTTTTTTGAATACTTTCTTCTTGCCGATTTTCATCTCTAGCTTCACATCTTCCACATTCTTCATATACTTTTGCTCCGAAGCACGAACATTCAGATAACCTGACTGATATTCACCATTTCCTGTCTCATCTGCCTCCAGATCTGCCATCGGAAACCAGTCGATCTGCTCCAGTAAATACTCCGTCGAATCTGTGTCAATGACGACATTCTGTTTTTCACCACTCTTATCGATATTAAGACTGATATTCACCGGATTCTCCAGATAACTTACCGGTATCTCTGCCTCGCCTTCATATCCATTTTCTTTTTTTACCATATCTACAGATATGTTTCCGTCACTTTCGTCGGTCTTAACAAGACCTGTCATTTGTGTTTCTGCGCTGTCCTGAACCAGAACACACTTTAATTTCAGATATATCTTTCCATCCTCGGAACAACGTACACTTCTGTAAAACTCCGATATGATTCCTTTTGGCCTTCCTATCTGTTCACTGTCTTCATCCGTTTCCTGCTGTACGATCTGTGTTGTCTGTGCTTCTGTATTATTTGATTTTTCTTCAATAATAAAATATCTTACATATATACTTCCACCGATACACGCAGCAAGAAGAGTCGCAGAAATTGCTATCGAAACTATAGTATATCTCTTCCACCGTTTTATTTCTTTTTGGCAATGTTCTATGCTTTCTTTTTCATCTTTACGTTTTGTATCTTCTTCGCATTCCATCCCCAAAAGCTCTGTTATGGACACTTCAAAAATCTCCGCCAGTAATTTTAATTTTTCTATATCCGGAATGGCACAGTCTGTTTCCCATTTGGATACAGACTGTCGTGACACTCCTATTTTTTCCGCAAGCTGTTCCTGCGTCATAGATCGTTTTGTCCTCAACTTATATATCTTTTCACCTAATGTCATTTTCTCACCTTCTTAATAATATCTATACGAAATGAATTCATTTTTTTCATTATGTCTTATTCTCCTGCATTTGTCCACATATGTAACATTGCAATCTCGCAACCATTGGTTGACAGCTTTCATTTTTCGTAATTTTCAGACTTTTCATCCACTTTTTTATTTCTTCATATTCACCCGCCTCTTGCTGTGCTATACTGAAGACAGTTTATACAATGTCTGAATCTGCAGAACGCATAGCGATATAAAATATGATTCAGCAACATATGACCGGTTTATGAAAGGAGACTACTATTATGAAAGTTATTGTAATCGGACCAAGAGGTAAAATGGGGAAACTGATCACACAGGTCGCTGCCAGTCGTGACGATATGGAACTGGTGGGTGCAATAGCACCAAAGGGACGGGATTATATCGGAAAGGATCTGGGCACTGTTGCCATGACAGGCTTCGAACTCGGAGTTCCTGTAACCGATGACCTTGAAAGTATCATTGATTCCTGTGATGTCATCATTGATTTTTCCACAAAAGAAATGGCCATGGAAGTTCTGGATCTTGCTATTGCCCATAAGAAAGCACTGGTATGTGGATCGACCGGATTTTCCGCTGAAGAAATGAAACGCTTCGAAGAAGCCGGCAAACAGATCCCGATGCTCTATGCGGCTAACACTTCAAAACTTGTGAATATCATGAACAAACTTCTGGAACTTGTTACTGCAACTTTAAAAGACGAGATTGATATCGAGATTCTGGAAATGCATGATCAGTGGAAGAAGGATGCACCAAGCGGAACTTCTAAAGAGATGGGTGAGATCATGGCTCATGCTCTCGGCAAAGAGCTTAGTGATATTGCAGTCTACGGACGTGAAGGCGAATCACCTCGTGAACCTGGAACCATCGGCTATCATTCCCTTCGTGCCGGCAATATTCCAAGCAGCCATACCGTATACTTCGGAGGCATGGGCGAACGTCTGGAAATTACCCATCACTCCTATAACTGGGAATGCTTTGCAAGAGGAGCCTGTGACTGTGCTGCTTATCTTGAAGGGAAAGGCCCTGGGTTCTATTCCATCAAAGATGTGCTTGGAATTTAATCCACTAATGAATGGATCAAACACAGAACTACAAAAAATCCGCCATTGGCAGTTCCTTACGAACGCATGGCGATAAAAATAAAAGGTACATTCCCTTGCATTAAAGTCTGCACAGGAATGTACCTTTTATTTTATTCCGGCCGGATATCAACCTTTTCACACATTAAACAATCAGACCTTCCAGCTCGTCCTTGGACATCACACCCATATCTCTCTTAACGACTTCTCCGTCTTTGAACACCAGAAATGTCGGGATAGACATTACACGATACTGTCTTGCAAGTTCCGGTTCCTGATCTACGTCAATTTTGCATACTTTGATATCTGTACGTTCTTCTGCAATCTCTTCCACGATCGGTGCCATCGTCTTGCATGGTCCGCACCATGTTGCCCAGAAATCTACCATTACAGGTACTTTTGACTCCAGTACTTCTTCATTAAAATTATCTTTTGACAAATGTATAACTGCCATATCTATTTCCTCTCTTTCGTAATGACTATTATCATGTAACTACATGCTTATTATAACCGATTCCCCAAAGTTATCCATATAAATTCTATAAAATATTCTGAAAAAATTATTCAATAATAATTTTGTATGAAGCCTCAAATTCTCCGCCCGCTTCCAGAGCATTTTCCCAGTCTCTGTCTTTTAATTCCCCGTCGAATCTTTCACTGTCACAACGTCCATACCATGGTTCAATGCATACAAACGGAGCCTGTTTTTTCGGTGGTGACCAGATTCCTGCAAGTGGTGCGTCAAATTCTACTGCCAGATATTCCTTCTTCTGTGGATCCGTCAATGCGACCCTTTGAATCTGATGCCCTTCAATTACCAGCGCATCCCCGTCAAACAAATGCTCATCAATAGAAAGGAAGCCGTCTGTCAGCTTATATTCTTTTTTCTGTGTTGTAACAACTCCACCTTCTCCGAATACCGTATTCGTCAGTGATTCCGGTGCATTTCCTTCTCCATCCTTAAACTTCAGGAAATATTCTGACTGCTTCTCGCCTTCTCTGACCGGGCAGAAGAATGCCGGATGCGCACCGATCGCAAAATACATATTTTTCTCATTTGTATTTTTTACTTTCCACATTACCCTGACAGCTGTTCCTTCCAGTCTGTATCCAATCTCCAAATGGAAATGAAACGGATAGACTTTACGGGTTTCATCGGTATCCTCCAACGCCAGCCATGCCTCATCTGTGCTCCGGCTTATCAATGTAAAGTCCATATCTCTTGCAAATCCATGCTGATTCATCGGATATTCTTTGCCCTCATGTCTGTAAACTTTATTCTTTACTCCTCCGACAAATGGAAATAACACAGGCGACGTCCTTCCCCAGTATTTTGCATCTGCATTCCACAAATATTCCTGTCCGTCAGCCTTACTTTTCAACGACCGCAATTCTGCTCCGTGAATATTCACAGTTACTTCTATCTGTTCATTTTCCAATCTGATCTGTTCCATCAATCTCTCATCCTTTCTGTCTGCTCCATTCCTTCTAAACCTTTTCCAGATCCAGTTCTGTTCCATTTAGCACTGCTGACACCAGACCGTCATGTCCGTCATAAACGAGTTTCAGCGAGAAAAACGGAACCTTTTCTGCTATCAGTTTTAAAAATATCTTATCTCCTTTCCAGAGATTCAGATCCTGTATCTTATTAATATCAACCCAGTCCAAAACGCCTTCATCACAGGCAATCTGTTCCCCTTCAAAACCATCTGCGTGAAACAAAGACATATATTCTGTCACTCCGTCTCCCGATACAAATGTTACAAGTCCACAGAACCTGTAAGAAGTAAGCGTATACCCGGTCTCTTCTTTTACCTCTCTTAGAACACATTCTTCAGGGCTTTCATCTGCCTCAAAGTGCCCTCCGACACCGATCCATTTTCCCTCATTCACATCATTTTTCTTCTTAATTCTGTGAAGCATCAGATATTTATTATCTTTTTCAATATAACAAAGTGTACTGAGTCCTGTCATTTCATCCTCTCTTTCTGTTATTTTTACATTTAATTTATCTGATTTTACTGCTTTAGTATCCACGGCATTCATGATATGATATGGATACCAGCGTTATAAATATCAGCGTTATACATGCCAGATTTTGTTTCTGGCATTATTATACCTATACTACAGGAGAATTGCAATGAACCGTACAATAGAATACCTGATTACCGAAAAAGAAGACGGACTCCGGATTGAACAATTCTTACGAAGGAAAGGATATTCCGGTCAGAATCTTGCCGAAATCAAACGTATGCCAAAAAGTATACTGATAAATGGTGTCCATTATTATATGCGCCAGACACTGACTGCCGGAGACATTCTAAAAGTCATTATCTGTGAAACAAAATGCTCTGAGAAAATCCCCCCGGTGGAGATTCCACTGGATATTATCTACGAAGATGAAGACATCATCGTGATCAATAAACCCGCCGGCATGCCGATTCATCCGTCAATGAACAATTATTATAATTCCCTTGCCAATGCACTTGCATGGTACTACCAGAAGCAGGACAAACCTTTTATCTTTCGCTGTTGCAACCGTCTTGACCGCGATACCTCCGGACTCACTGTGGTCTCCAAACACCTTGTCAGCGGAAGCATCCTTTCTACCATGACTAAAAACCGAGAAGTACACCGCGAATATCTTGCAGTAGTAAAGGGCCGTGTCACACCTTCATCCGGAACAATCTGCGCCCCACTTGCCCGAAAAGAGGGAACGATCATTGAACGCATGGTAGATTTTGAACACGGTGAGGAAGCCATCACCCATTATAAACTGATAAGAGAAGCAAACGGACACAGTCTGGTCTCATTAAAACTTGAGACAGGCCGTACCCATCAGATCCGTATTCATATGAAATACCTTGGCTTTCCACTGATCGGTGATTACCTGTATAATCCAGATATGGAACATATGACCAGGCAGGCTTTACATTCCCATCATATGGAATTTGCACATCCGATCACCGGTGAATGGATGTCATTTACGGCACCTCTTCCTGCTGATATGGCAAATGTATTAAAAGACTAAAAAAGCAGTATTGTATTCCGATTTTTCATCGTTATACAATACTGCTTTTCATCTATATCCAGTTATTTTTTAGACTCCTCATATGCCTTCAGTTCATCGAGTGCCTGACCTCCAATCAGGTACAACGCTGCAATGTTGAAGATCGTCATCAGACCGATTCCGACATCTCCCAGATCCCATACAAATGTATAAGTCGCAATTCCTCCAATGAACAACATCACAAGTGCCAATACTTTGTATGCAGTCTGCCAGCACCATTTGTCACCAAACAGATATGCCACATTACATCTTGCATAAAAGAGAATTCCCAGAAATGTAGAAAAACTGAACAGGAATAAGGTCACTGCAATGAATATCACTCCGAATTCTCCCAGATGATATCTCATCGCAGTCTGTAACAGATCCATTCCTTCTTTTCCAGCGACCAGTTTTTCCGGTACCAGTAACATGATCATAGCGGTACAGCTACAGATTACGATCGTATCTACAAACACTCCAAGTGCCTGTGTTAATCCCGCTTTCACCGGTTTGTCACATTCTGCTGCCGCTGCCGCACATGGCGCAGAGCCTGAACCAGCTTCATTCGAAAATAATCCACGTTTTACTCCGTTCATCAGCACTGCTCCAAATCCACCGGCTGCCACCTGGCGGATTCCGAAAGCTTCCTGGAAGATTCTTGCAAATACCCCCGGAAGACTTCCGATATTGGTAATAATAATAAAAATCGTAATGCAGAAATAACACACCGCCATAAACGGAACCATCAGATCCAGTACTTTTACCGTCGCATTCTTACGAAGTACGATAATCGCCGCAAGGATCACCAGAACGATCGTCGTATAAAGTGGCGGAATAGAAAATGCATTTTTAAAAGATGCAGCCACAGAATTACTGATTACCTGACTGATCCCGCACCAGCAGATCAAACCTGAGATGGCAAATAATACTGCAGGCAGTACGCACTTTCTCTTCTTTCCGGTCCTGCCTTCCACATAATCATGGATATAATATGCCGGTCCACCGCGGAAACCTCCGTATAAAGGATCTTTTTCTTTATGAATCTGAGCAAGTGTTGCTTCTATAAATGCTGTCGAAGAACCGATCAGCGCTGTCACCCACATCCAGAATATAGCTCCCGCACCACCTGCGGATACTGCCGCAACAACGCCGACCAGATTTCCCATTCCGACACGGGTTGCTGTCGATACGATCAATGTCTGAAAAGTAGACAGACTGTTCTTGTCTTCTTTCTTTCCTGTCAGTACCGTTACCATATCCGGAAATAACCTGATCGGAAGTACTCTGGTCCGGATGGTAAAATATATTCCTGCCGGTATCAGAAGTATGATCAACAGTGAAATTCCGACACTACCGCCTCCCGGAAGAGGTATCTGCAATAAATCTCCCCACAAAAAGCTATATACTTGTTCTATTAATTTAACTATCATAATATAAATATCCTTTCAAAATCTCAGGACTTTAAAGCACTACACTTTAAAGCCCTGAATTACATCATACTATATTCTGATCTATATTGCAAACTGAAACTTACTTTCGTTCTTTTATCCCTGTGATCATAAATATTAATCAATCAGGTCGTTCTGGAATCTGGATAAATGCTCATACGGAAGAATCAACCTTCCACGGTAAAGTCCACATCCGTCATTGATCAGACTGTTATTTACTGCCGAAAACATATTCACATCCAGTTCAGCCAGCTTAAGATTCAGAAGTTTCATTCCTCTCTCATAAGCCTCATCAAAATACAGACACTCTCCTTCCGGGATTGCATCTCTTCTGGCCCGTTCATGTTCCTGCTCTTTTTCATAACCGATATGATTTGCCGAGCCTATTTCTGCAATGTCATCCATCATTTTGGTTCGAAGCTGTACCTCCATATAGCATCTTGAACTATTATCGTAAAATGTAATATGTAAAGACTGATAATTATTCGAACTATGGCTGCAGATATAATCTCTGTAATACGGTTTCACTGATTCGTTCAAAAGCGGGGATGTACTTTCCTTTATCCCCATGGCCGGTTCTGCACTAAATCCCTGCTCCTCCAAAAATCCCGGCAGTACATTTGCGATCTGATACAGGTATTTCCGCTCCTGCTCTTCTCTGTCTTCTTCACTGTTCAGATGGCATCTGGGAACTGAAATAATAATTCTGTAAGCGATTAAATCTCTAAAGCAACTCAATCGTTTCTTAAGTTCTGCTATGCTCGGATATTTCCCGTGTTCTTCATAATAATCATAAATGAATTCCACCACATAACCATTGAATTTCTCTTCTGCCCGGATCAGTGATTTGATCCTTCCTTTGAAAGTAAATGCCATAAACGGATATTCTTTCGCCATATATTTGTAAAACTCTCTCATTTTCTGAGACTGCGCAGTTAAGAAATCATTATGCTCCAGAAGTTCCTGGATCTGCAACAGAAAATTACAATGAATCATATCTATTTCATTTCCTGTTTTCTTGGCATCTTTTCTCAGATCTTTGATGTAATTGTGAAGAATCCGAAGTACTGTATCTCCGGAATACAGATAGTCATTTAATATAACCATCTCTGTCACACTCCTCTTCTGCCTTTTTTCTTCTCTCCTGATTTTTTTATTTTACCAAATTTTTCTTAAACATGCCAGACTGGTAAAAACGAAGTTTTTCCCTTTTACGCTTCCATCCTTTTCAGCTCCGGCATCACTGTACATAGCATCGTGATAAAGCAGATACTTCCACCGATCACATTTGATACCGGCTCGGCAAGGAATACCCCACCCGTTCCCATATGTAATACATATGGCATCAGATAAGTAAGCGGAACTACAATGAACACTTTACGAAGCAGTGAAAAGAAGATTGCCTGCTTCTTCTTATTCAGTGATTTAAATACTGTTTGTCCCATATACTGCAGATCCATAAATATAAACGCCGCAAAATATTGTTTCAACGCCGGAACGGCATCTTTCATAAGAGTCTTATCTGAACTGAATATTCGGATCAGGACTTCCGGAATCATGATAATACTTCCCCACATCACTCCTGTATATATAAGGATCATAACTGCCAGAACTGCAATTGATTTTCGCACACGCGTAGGACGACGAGCCCCGTAATTATAGCTTAAGATCGGAGACGTTCCTTCATTTATTGCATGGATCGGAGTCTCCACAAGCTGACGCACACTGGAAATGATCGTCATTACAGAGATATAAATATCTCCGCCTGTAACAGACAGTACGTTGTTACAACAGATTGTCACCAGGCTGTTCGTAAGCTGCATGATAAATCCGGCCATCCCCAGACTTACAATATTTTTCGCATACCCTGTACATTCCGATATCTCATTCTTCCGTAAAAACCGTACTTTCAATTCTGCTTTTCCTGTAAGGAAAAAAAGGACAAAGGCTGCCGATAATGTCTGTGACAGTATGGTCGCAATGGCTGCGCCCCGCACTCCGAATCCGAGAACAAAGATAAACAGTGGATCAAGTATCAGATTCGCAACTGCTCCGATTGCAACAGAAAGCATTCCAACTACAGAATATCCCTGGGCATTGATGAACGGATTCATCCCGACTGCGATCATTGACGGCAATGTACCGAGCAGATAGATCATCATATACGGATACGCATACACCAGTGCACTCTTAGAAGCTCCAAACAAAATTAAAATCGGTCTTGCAAATAGTACCCCCGTCACCATCAATATCACACCACTGACACAAACCATGGAAAAAGAAGTATTCATAATACACACGGCTTCTCTCTCCTGCCTTTTCCCTCTGGAAATAGAAAAAAGCGGTGCACCTCCGCCTCCAAAAAGATTTGCAAATGCAGTAATGATCACGATCAACGGAAAGCAGATTCCAACTGCCCCCAGTGCTTTCGTTCCCACCTCCGGGATACGTGCAATATATACACGATCCACAATGTTATATAATAAGTTTAAGATCTGAGCAACGAGCATCGGAAGTGCTGCACCAAGAATATTCCCGGTCACGGTTCCATTTTCAAAGTCAACTCTTTTCATATTTTTACTCATTCCTTTTCTTTTTTCTTGCGTTTTCAGTATAACATCGGTTATTATATATGTAAATTATTGTTTTTATATGGCAATTCAACATTTTTTATATGGTTTTGTTCATAAATAACTCTTATATTTTTTATTTTTATCATATAGAGAAAGGAAATTTTATGGAACTGAAACAGTTAGAATATTTTCGTGCTATCGTAGATGCCGGGACCATCAGTGGTGCGGCCAGAGATCTTCATATGACACAGCCTCCTCTCAGCTATCAGATCAAAATGCTGGAAGAGGAATTACAGGTGCCGCTTTTTCTTCGTGGTAAAAAAAGAATCACTTTAACCGAAGCCGGGAAAACACTTTACGAACAGGCCGGAAATCTCCTGATGCTTTCCGACCTCGCCAAACGTGAAGTGATAAAATCCAGCCAGTCTGCCACTCTGCATATCGGTATGACCCCTTCCACCGTATCAATGATGTCCGATCATCTTCTTCACTTTGCAAAGAAGTATCCCAAAGTGCGTTTTGATGTACACGAAGGCTCAACCTTTACACTCAAAGACCAGCTGGAAAACCGGATCATCGACCTTACTACTCTGCGGACTCCCATTGCATTGAACGGATGTGAAACAAAGCCGCTCTTAAAAGAAAGCCTTATGGCTATGAGCATTCCTGATTCCCCGCTTCTTCAGGAACGTTCTTCTATCCCGCTTAAAGAGCTTTCCAGACAGCCGCTGATTCTTTCATACCGCTATCGTAAATATATGCTGGCAGCCTTTGAACGCGCCGGACTGATGTGTGATATATATTTCACTTGCGGAGATGCCCGCACTGCCATGACCATGGCAGAAAAAGGGCTTGGTATTGCTATCCTTCCTGCTTCAATGCAGACGCTTTCTTCAAAACTTACATCATGCAGGATCTCAGGCGCAGATCTTACTACAGAGATCCTGCTGGCATGGAGAAAAGAACAACTCCCGGAGGAGATTCAGGACTTTCTAAAAATGTGGGATTAGCAGATCAGAATCTTGTCCACACACAATCCCTGTCAATCTCTTCCAAACTCGTCACTCCACACATTTTCATCGTATCTTCCAGTTCTGTTCCCAGCTTTTCGATATAAGATTTCACGCCTTCTTCTGCGCCTCCGTATACAGCTGTCACAAATGGTCTTGCAATGATCACTGCATCTGCTCCCAATGCAAGTGCTTTAAATACATCCACACCACTGCGGATTCCACCGTCTACGAATATCTTCATAGAATCACCTACTGCCAGTGCAATCTCTTCCAGAACTTCTGCTGTCGCCGGGCACTGATCCAGTACACGGCCACCATGATTCGATACTACAATTGCAGATGCTCCCGCCTCTTTTGCTTTCAATGCTCCTTTGACGGTCATAACACCTTTCACAATAAATGGTGTGCCTGCCATCTTCGCAATCTGACGGAGTTCTTCTACCGTCTTACTTCCTGCCGGTGGCTCCATATTCTTAAGAAACGGAAGCCCTGCTGCATCAATATCCATCGCCACTGCGAGGGCTTTCGATTCATGTACCATCTCCATCTTCCCGGCAATCACATCCAAATTCCATGGTTTCACAGTCGGGATTCCGATTCCATCTGTTTTCTTAATCGCTTTTGTTGCTGCAACCATCACATTACTGTCCACGCCATCTCCTGTAAATGCAGCAATTCCGTATTTTGCACAGGAAGATACCAGAATATCATTATATGCCACATCATCCAGGCAGTCTCCATAATGTAATCCTACTGCACCAACCGGACCTGCAAAAAACGGATATTTGAATTTCTTCCCGAAGAGCTCCAGTGATGTATCCACCGGTTTATTCTCGGCAATTGTATCCATCTGTACACGGATTTCCTTCCATTTGTCATAATTGCGGATAGCTGTATCCCCTACTCCCTTTGCGCCCGGTCCCGGCATCTGGTTCTTACAGGCACGTCCGTTACACTCCGGACAGGCTTTACAATAATTTCCAATACGTGTTCTTGCATTTTCTATACATTCTGAATAATTCATATTTTTCTCTCTTTTCTTTCGTTTCCTAACATCTTCCACAGTTTCTGCAAGGATTACATCTTAATTTTTTCAGTTTTAGATTCCAGTCTTGAATTTCCGGTAACTTTTCCCCGGTTATCCACCTTTTCATCCCATAATGATCTGAAACCGTAACTTTATCCCCATTCCACTCAATCTCCAGTGGATACAGTGTAATATTTTCAGGATTCATACAGTTCTGATGAAGTCTTGGTGAATACACTTCTTCTCCCCAGGATACGGCCTGATCTATTGTCCGAATCCGTATATGCGTCTCACTGATACGTAAAATCTCCGGTTCCGCTGCACAATGATATCTTTCAGGTATTTCATTCTTGAAAACAGAAATGATTCCTAACGGCGTCCTGATCTTTTCATTCTTTTTCATCTTAATATCCGATCTCCTCCAGAATCCTCTCAACAAGTCTCGCATTTTTCAGCGAAAATTCTTCCGTAACCGCCGGCTTCTCATTTTCATCGATGCATCTGCCGAATTGTTCTACCTCCAGGCGATAATTCTGTGGAACTTCTACCGTCTTTACTTCTTCCTGCCCCTCATCCGTACGAATCGTATAGCTTAATTCTCCCTCACCATTGAATGCAAATTTGGTTCCGGTAATACTTCCCTTCGTTCCATCTATCTCCAGACGATCCAGTCTCCTGTCCTGATCCGTTGCAAGTGTCATGCCACAGGTAAATGCTGCTTTCTTTCCATCTGCGAATTCCATGACCACAGAAGTCAGCTTATCGATCTTTTCTTCCGAAAAGATTGCGGAAGCCTCGACTTTTTCTGGTTCTTCATTCAGAAGTCCTAACGTCAGGCTTGTGCTGTATACTCCAAGATCATATGTACACCCTCCAAGAGTCTCCCGTCTCATCCGGATATTTTCCTTATTATAGTCCGATGTGATAAATGCGGAATCTATATAACGAACTTCTCCTATCGTTCCATCTTCTATCTCTTTCTTAATTGCAACGATATATGGACTGTACTGATATGCAAAAGCTTCCATAAGATATACATGGTTCTCTTTTGCCGTGTCAAATAATTCTTTTACCTGCTTTTCACACGGTGCAAGCGGCTTCTCACACAGTACATGTTTGCCGCTTTCCATAGCTTTCACGGCCCACTCATAATGTAAAGTATTTGGCAGCGCAATATATACCGCTTCCACTTCCGGATCATCCAACAATTCTTTATAACTTCCATAGGCTTTTTCAAATCCGAATTTTTCTTTAAATTGTTCAGCTTTGTCTATGCTTCTTCCGGCAATTGCATATAATTCGCAGTTGTATGCCTGTATCATTCCCGGAATGGTACAACTTCTGGCAATTCCGGCAGTTCCTATAACGCCCCACTTGATTTTTTTCATTGTTTTACGCCTCGCTTATGTATGATAATTTTATTTTAGCACTTTTGGAAACATTATCCTACTAAAAAAATGTACCTTTTATCCTTATTACTCGGGCACTGAAATTTACTTTTTCAAATCAGCCGTTTTCATACTTTGGGGATACTTTGTGCTGTACATAAGGCCCCATACCCCACTTCCTCATTCGGATACTCGTCAAATCCCGGTACTTTTTTCGCTCCACGTCTCAGATACGCCTTCACCTTCTCCCCATATAGATATGGATCGTTTCCTCTCACAATCCCCCATTCCATCAAAAGCGCTGCACTTCCTGTCACAAATGGCGTGGCAAAGGATGTTCCTGTAAATGCCGCATATCCTCCGCCCACTGTTGTTGTCATAACTTCCACTCCCGGTGCCACAAGATCCGGTTTCACCATATTCGTAAGTCTGGTAAATCCTCTTCCCGAAAAATCCGCATATGCAAATGTCCTTGCGTCATATGCTCCTACGGATATTGCACGGCTGGCAGAAGATGGAATTGTGAGCGTCGTAGCATCTGTTGGAAACAAGAATCCTGTTCCACGATTCAATACATTGTCGCTTGGAAGCCACATTTCATATTGTCCTGTCACAATCTTCCCGGCACTTAGAACAATTCTCCATATTCCTTCTGTCAGATAACTTTCTACCGGAAGTAGATCTATATAGATTTCCTGGGAAATGCTGTAAGGACTTGGTTCCCCATAATAAAGCAATATTTCTGTCTGACCAATTCGGAAGCGATGTGGTCCCAATATCTCCGGTACCGGTCCGACCCGCACTCCCGATGGATTGATGATCGAAATCTCTATTTGATCCGTATATTCTTTCCATATCTGGATACTGATCGATGACTGTCTGCTCTGAATTGCAAGCTGGATTGTCTCTTCTCCTTCTGAAATAATTCTACCGGAAGTATGCCCGGCACTTGCCGCTTCATTTCCGGTTCCGATGCAAAATACACTCTTCCATATATTGGACACATCATCGATATACCGCTCCAGAAGTGTCGTCCCGTCATGTCCGCCGTATGTATTCCCAAAACTGATATTCACAGCTACAGGCATCCGAAGCTCCAGTGCCTTTCTTATTATATAATCGATCCCCATCATTAGCTCTGTCGTTCTTGGGAATCCTTCCTGTATGGGATTACCAAGTTTTACAACGATCAATTCACTCTGCATGGCAACTCCGGCATAACGTCCTCCACTGTTGCTTCCATTTCCTGCTGCTACTCCCGCCACTGCCGTACCGTGTCCGGAAATGTCCTGGCTTCTCACAAGCCTTCTCTGTTCTGATACAGTTTGTGCATTTAATGCTTCATCTATTTGTCCTTTCGTATACTCCACACCGATGCTGTATCCAACCGGTGCTGTTTCCCCATCTGCCGGATTCAGAGACTGATCCCACAGATACCGAATCCTCGTGCTTCCGTCCGCATTTCGAAAATCTATATTCGCATAATCGATTCCCGAATCTATGATTGCAACCAATATTCCCTGTCCATACAGAGAAAGGCGTGTATCCTGTACCGCATTGATACAAGACACACGCCTTCCTTCTGCTGCCTGAAAGAACAGCCGTTTTGGTTTTTCTACATATTCAACTTCCGGAATTTCCGATAAGATGTCGATTCTGGATTCTGCAATTCGGATGACTGCATATTCATTTTGAAGTTCTGTTACTTCGGATGCTATCTTCCTGACTCGGTCCAGATTTACGGAATATTTGATGATCAGATCCCATTCCCGTTCAAGCGGATCATATCCAACATTTAAATTCAAGGATTTTTCCCGCTCATCTTCCGCGGAATTCAGTGCAAGATTTAAAAGATTTTCTAGTTTCTGACTGGTCATACATTAACTCCAGATGCTTTTGTTATTAATATATGTGCTTTGTAAGCCATAGGGGACACTGAAAAAGCCACTTTTTTACGTCCCCTATGGCGTCATCACTTCTCCCAGCACTCGCCCCACTGCCCCGGCAAAATCATTAATATTCTGAATCTGCACCAGTTCTCGGTCGAATATCTCTCTTGCTGCCTCTCTGGATTTTGCACTTCCCATGAAGATTCCTATGACCTGGATTCCTTTTTGCTTTAACCTCTGAACTTCCCTTGCTGTATCCTCTATTGCCGGCTGGTCAGTATATTCCTTGTTCGTATAAAAAGCTCCCTCACCGATATTCTGGTCGTCCATAGGGTTTGCATCCGTCAGTACAAGTAAAATTCTTTTTGCTTTCTTACTTGCTTCCATCAAATATCCTGCTGCACGCAGAGCCAGTCCGTCCCGGTTGTTTCCTGCCGCAACATATCCGAATAATTCATTTCCAACCTGTTCTTCTTCATAATCTTTAAAGATCCGCATCACCGTAAAGCCCCGGATACTGCAATAGGAATATATCTGTGCCGGTATTCCACACTCTTCCAGACTTTCTGCCAGGACATATGCCTGCGCCGCAATCTGTTCCTGCATCTGCTTTCTGGAAGACGATGCATCGATCAGCATATCGACTGAAAATCCCGGAATCTCCACTTCTTCTTTCCGTTCGAATACTCTTGGATTATCCAGATAAACTGCTTTCCATACTTCTCTCGGATTGATTTTCCCGTGCGTTGCCATTTCTGGAAATGTCTCGTCCTGTGTCTCCAGACAGATGCGTAATTTCTCTGTAAGTTTTCTTATACTGTTTCTGTATATCGCACGATTCTTCTCATAATACTGTTTATTTTTCTCATATTGCTGGGCAGATTCTTTTTGAAATTCCAGGATTTCCTGCCTTTCTCGTTTTCTTTCTATTTCCGAAAGTTCTTTTAATTTTGTTTCGCTCTTCTGCTTTTCTTTCCATCCTGATCTTCCTCTTGTAAAGAGTACATGACAATTCTTATGTTTATCCACACATATCTCCCGCTCTATTCTTTCCTGCTCAGTCTGCGGGTACATATTCTTGCCAAAGCAGGCTTCTACATATATTCTTGCCTCCCCCGGATCATTTTTTAATGAGAACTGCACCAGATAATGCTTTGACCGCTCTATAACTCCTGTTTTTTCCTCACTGCCGACGTCTTTATCTTCATAATGCTTCGCCCGTACATATGTGGCACTCACTTTTCCAACAGAATGGAATGCTCCGGCAACTTTCTGAAGAAAGTAAACACCTTTTTTTTTCGCAGCTTTTGATGGACGATAAGAAAAATATTTCCACAGATTCTCTCGTGTCTGTTCCAGAATCTCATCCGTTGTCATCTCTTCCGTATAGTAAAATGCATGCAAAAGTTCTTCCTCTTCTGTAGTTAGTTCGGATGGCTGTCCCAAAATTTCTCTGCAATGTGCATTCCGGATTTGTTCTATCCTTGCATATTCTTTATAATTCCTGTAACGGTTCAGATTATCCAGCGCATACTCCCTTCGCAGTTCTTCCATTACTGATCTTATTTTTCTTTCTTTTTGGTACAATGCATTCTCAAGTCCGATCCAAAGAAGACCTTCATACAGTTCCCGGTCTTTTCCTCCCAGCTGATTAAAAAAATCATCTATTTTCTCCTGATCGTACCATTTGTAAGTCAGACCGATAATCAGATTCAGATACATATCTGCCGTTCCGTTCGATGCAAATGCAAGGAAAAGTGGTTCAAGTTCATAATTTTCTGCCGCCGCCCATATAAAATTGCATGCTCTTTTTGCTTCTCTTAATTCTTGTTCTTCTATTTCCGCCATGCTATAACACACTACTTTCCTGCTACTTCACAAACAAATCTTTCTTCACCGTTTTCTTCGAGATTCTTGTACGGATCGTATCACGAATCAGGGTCTGTTCATAGGTATCAAATGTTTTATTGGTAATTCCCATATCCAGTGCCGTAAATATATCAAGTCCTTTTTCCATCAGACCGACTGCTCCTAAGAGACCACGCAGATCCAGAGCCTTGGAAGATATCTCTCCATTTTCACATTTCTTATGTAATTCCAGAAACATAAATGTCAGTTCTCCTGCTCCTTCTTCCCTGATGTCCGGATAATGCTTTTTTATTAATTTAATCAGACTTTCCTTTGAAATCATCGGCATCTGGATTACGACAAATCTGGATACCAGTGCTTCATTCAGTTCTTTTGTACCCGCATATCCGTAATTCATCGTTGCAATGAATCTTGTCGCCGGATGTAATTCCATACGTTCGTATCCTGGAACATCAATCGTCCGCCGGAAGTCCAGTGTCGCATGAAGTACTGCCATTGCTTCACTTTTTGCCATGTTGATCTCATCTAATATGGCAAATCCACCGGCTTTTGCCGCTGTATACACCGGCCCCGGTCTGAAAGATACCTCTCCCCCACGGAATGTATCCATACCAATCAATGAAGCTGCATCCATATTCACATGAAACGACACATCCCACCGTGGTCTTGCAAATACTCCCGCCAGATTCTCTGCAAACAGACTCTTTCCCGTTGCTTTCGGACCTGCCAACAGAATATTCTCTCCACACAAAATTGCGGTAATTGCCTGCTCCCAGACTTCTTTTCCATAGTAAAATTGTTCCAGTTTCGGAATTCTTGAACCATATTCTTGTTCTACCGGGTATGTTTCCCTATATTCTGTTATCTCACGGATCAGATCATCTCTGATTCCAAGTTCTCTTAATTTTTCCAGCAATTTCTAAGGCTCCCTTTCTGAAATGTTGTTATTTATAGATATACACTATCCACTTCTCCATATTTTATTACTTAAAAATACACGAATCAAAGATTTTCCCTTTTTCTTACAAACTGCAGGAATTTCTTCACCGCTACCGAAGCATTTTACTTATATTCTATTCTACTATATAATAAAAAACAAGAAAACTATTACATAGGAGGAATCGCCGATTATGTCGACAAAAAAAGCCAATCTGATTCTTACAACCTGCTCTATGGCATGGGGAACTTCTTATATATTTATGAAACTTGGAATTGAGGGACTTTCCCCTCTGATGCTGATGGCTCTGCGTACAGGAATCGCATTTCTGATTCTGGTACTTATATTTTTCAAAAGGTTACTGAAAGTTAATAAAAGACTTTTACTCTACAGTGCCATCACCGGCTTTCTGCTTTTTACAAACCTTACGCCAATCCTTTACGGATTAAATACAATCACTGCTTCTCAGAGTGGATTCATCCTCAGCACCACCGTTGTGCTTGTTCCGGTCATTCATGCAGTTATTTCCCGGAGACTTCCGGAGCATCATGTCAGGCTTGGAATCATTATCGTATTAATCGGAATGGTACTGATCAACGGCGGTGATATATTTGCTGTCAAGCCCGGAACGCTGCTTTGTATGCTTTCGGCTTTCAGTTATTCAATCAATATTGTATTAAACAGCTATTTTACCAGACAGGTAGATCCACTTGCACTCGGAGTCTACCAGCAGGGCTTTACCTGTCTTTATTCCATAATCGGTCTGCTGGTGTTCGGATCCCCGATATTTCCGAGCACCGCGTTGGACTGGATCTCCGTTCTTGGACTTGCTCTCTTGTCCTCAGCTTACGGATTCGTTGTACAAACTGTTGTGCAGCAATATACAACACCGGAGAATACCGGATTCCTGTTCTCCCTGGAACCGATCTTTGCAGCGATTTTTTCCTTCATCTTCTTGCATGAGAAGCTCACGGAGATGGGATATCTCGGGGCCATTTTCATTCTTGCAGGAGTGTTTACCGCTATCGATGCCAAAAGTACGGTAATGGAATTAATCACCGGGAAATCCGTTGCAGAAGTTACATCCAAAAGATAGCAGAAAATCCGTTGTCTTATCCTGATATGTTCCCTTTACCGGAACTCCAGTAAAACAGGACATACCATTGACTGACAACGGATTTTTATCTTTTCTATAAAATCTCTGCTTCTAATTTTCTATAAATCGCATCTGCAAGAATCTTATGACTCTGTCCATCCATATGCTCCTGATCTGCTTCCGACGGACTCGCATAATCTGCTGCCCGCATGAATCGTTTGCCATACTTTCCGGCCACTTTTTCATATACCGGTTCTAATTTCTTTGATACTTCTACGGATTCTGGCGAAAATTCCTGATCATATCCGTCCTGCCATACCTTTTCTCCCAGATAGATCGGAGATATCACAAGAACCTTCATCTTATCTGCATACTGATTGATCTGCTCCAGTAACCTGGCAATTCCTTTTCCGATGATTTCTGCTGACGCTCCGAATATGGTTTTGCAGTCATTCGTTCCAAGCATCAACACGACTGCATCCGGCGTGTGCGTCTCCAATAATGTCGGAAGCAATTCTGTTCCCCGTCTTCCCAGGCGAAGCGAATCTTCAAATATGGTCGTTCTTCCACACAGACCTTCCTCAACAATTCTAATATCTCGGTCCGCCAGTTTTTCCTGTAAGATTCCGGTCCATCGTTCTTCCCACGGAAAACGCTTTCCGGTCTCTCCATCTAACCCCCACGTATTCGAATCCCCAAAGCATAATATCTGTTTCATTACTTCCTACACCTGCCTTCTGAGCTTTTCTCTCTTTTATCTTTTAATAACTGGAGTTTAACACCGTTTTCCTATCAAGTCAATATGTTTTCTATGTTTTCTATGTTTTAGCTTTTCATTATGCTTTCTTTTATGTTATACTATCTTATAGTTTGTTCGTACTGAACGCACAAGGAGGAATTATCATGGACGAAAGATTAAAACAACAACTTGATTTCATTCTCGAAATTGATAAAGAAAAGAATATATTAAGACAAACCCACCTTTCCGGACACGGAAGACGTGAAAACGATGCGGAACATGCCTGGCATATGGCAATCATGGCATACCTGTTAAAAGATTATGCCAATGAACCCGTCGATATCGCAAAAGTTATGATCATGTGCCTGATCCATGACATTGTGGAAATTGACGCCGGAGATACTTATGCCTACGATACAGAAGGATTAAAGACGCAGAAAGCACGTGAAGATGCTGCCAAAGAACGGATCTTCTCACTGTTACCAGAAGATCAGAAAAAAGAACTGACTGCACTCTTTGATGAATTCGAAAATTACCAGACACCAGAATCCAAATTTGCACATTCCCTGGATAACCTGCAGCCATTGCTTCTCAATAACAGTAACGGCGGTGGCGACTGGCGTGAGCATCAGGTTACTTCCGAGCAGGTATACGGAAGACAACGGAAAACGCAGCTGGGATCTGAGACTTTATATAAAGTAACAGACCAGATACTCAAAGAAAATATAGAAAAGGGAAATATTAAAGAATCATAAGCAATGTTTTTCTTTCTGCAGGACCTGTCACCGGCAGTCCCTGTAGAATGCATAATAAACAAAACATCATATTATTTTTCTATTAATACCTTTTATTCTCTCCTATAATATTAATTTCTTCCTGCTCTCTATTAATTTAAAATAGAAAACGCCATAACCACAATCCCAAGAACCACTAATATCACACCCGTCGCCCGGTTCAATGTCTTCGGTGTTGCCTTATTCGCAAATACTGCCGCAATCCTTGCCCACAATAGTGTGAACACAATACATAAGATCCACACCGCTATATTCGGCATTCCCCCGATTGCGAAATGCGAAACTGCACCGGTAAAGGCAGTAAATGTCATGATGAACACACTCGTTCCTACCGCCGTCTTAAGCTCATATCCCAGGACAGAGGTCAGGATCAAAAGCATCATCATACCGCCTCCGGCACCGATAAATCCACAGATAAATCCGATCATGGCACCACAGATTAACGACTGCACCACACGTTTCTTCGGCGATACTTTTTCCATGGCTTCTTTTGTTGTCATGACAGGTTTTACGATGAACTTAATGCCGAGCAAGAATGTCATAAATACCGAGAAATTTCCCATCGTTGTAGATGGTACCAGACTGGACACATAACTTCCCACAACGGTAAAGGTAAGTACGCTGACCATCATGATCAGACCATTCTTCACATCCAGATTCTTATTCTTTCCATATGTATAGGCAGATACTGCGCTTGCAAGTACATCTGATGAAAGTGCAATTCCGACTGCCATATATGGATCCATTCCAAGAAATGTGATCAGCATCGGACTGATCACTGCCGCCGCACTCATTCCTGCAAATCCGGTTCCGAGTCCGGCTCCCATCCCCGCGAAAAATGTTACGATAATCATTAATATTGTATTCATCTAGTTCTTTTCCTCCAACATCTTCTCTATATTCGCTTCCATATGCGCCATTCCTTTTTGAAGTGCTTTTCTTGTATCTTCATCCATTCCTTCAAATAGTTTTTCAACGAACGACTGCTGAAGTTTCTGTCCTTCTTGGATAATCTCTTTTGACTTTTCTGTACAGATCAGATTGACTTTTCTTCGGTCACCTTCTACACTTTTCCGCTCCAGATAGCCTTCATTCACAAGTTTATCCACATTTACCGATACAAGATTGGCTTTAATTTTTCGTATTTCTACGATGTCTCTGGCAGTTTTGTATTCTGGGTTGTTCGCCAAGAAAAGTAAGATGTCAAATGCGGTCTGTGGAATATTCAGTTCATGGCATAACGGTTTGCAGGTCTCACTGTATGCCTTTGACAGCTTTTCTGCAAATTCGATTCCTGTGTTCATATATGTAGCTCTCCTTTTTATTTCATTCTTGAACTATTCATTTTTGTATTAATATAACATTTAGAAATAATTTTGTAAAGTACTATCTGATATGCACTAATATGCCAGTGTAAAGCAAAAGCCTTCCGAGTACCGACTCAGAAGGCTTTCCTGCTCTTTTAAAAATGAGCTGTTTTATTTTGATTACTATATTTCCATCATTCCGGACATAACACATCCACCAACTGCTCCACATTTTTTCATATCATTCCACTGTTCTTCATCGAACTTTATTCCGCCTATTCCATACACCGGAATGCTGACTTCCCGGCAAACTTCTTTTAAAAATCCCAATCCTCTTGGCGGTAATCCCCTCTTACAATCTGTCGCATAGATATGCCCTGCCGTAAGATAGGAAGCTCCCAATTGCTCTGCTTCTTTCGCTTCTTCTACAGAATGTATAGAAATTCCAATCTTTGTAAATTTTTTCTTTTCTTCATCAGTTATTTTTTGCAAAATTGGAAGTGGCAGATGTACAGATGTACATCCCAGTTCAAGTGCAGTCTTCCAGAAATTATGAAGAATACAAGACACCTGATAACGGCTGCAAATATTCATTACTTCTTTTGCCAATGTCCCATATTCCTCTTCTGTCAGATCTTTTTCTCTTAAGATCACAGCTTCCGGATGTATCTTGCAGACTCTTTCTATCTGCTCTAAAAACGGGCGGTTGCATAATTTCCGATTGCTGACTGCAATGATTTTAAAGTTCTGATTGTTTACAGATTTTATCACTGACAACTCCTTTCAGCTGTATTCGGCATGTTTTTAACACAAGATGCTCCCTGTTACACATAGATATAATCACTCATCACCGGTTGAAGATTGTGTTTCAGAAGTGCCTGATAGACCTCATCCACCGAACGTCCATCCGAGATTTCAAACTGATCGTCACCCTTGTCTTCGATATCTTCTACATGACTTCCGATACCGGTACTTACACCAGCAGATATCTTCGTTGCTGCAATACTTACCAGATTATCGCGGACTCTTTCACACTCTCGTGTCGAAACCGTGATGCTTGCAAATGGCATAAACAGGCGGTATGCACACACTACCTGCAGAAGCTGCGGCTCATGCACATCCATCGGATTGATCCGGTCATTATTGATGATTGGACGAAGTCTCGGACAGGAAAATGCGATCTCTGCATGTGGATATTTTCTCTGTAATAAGTAAGCATGATATCCGGTCGCAAATGCATCTTTTCTGAAATCATCCAGCCCCAGAAGTGCTCCGAATCCAACTCCACGCATGCCGCCTTTCAATGCTCTTTCCTGTGCATTTACACGATACGGGTAGATTCTCTTATGCCCTGCAAGATGAAGTGTCTCATATTTATCTGAGTTATATGTCTCCTGAAATACCGTTACATAATCTGCCCCACATTCATGCAGATATGCGTATTCGTCTGAATTTACCGGATAAACCTCCAGACCAATAACTTTAAAATATTTTCTGGCGATCTTACATGCTTCACCGATGTATTCTACTGTAGATTTGTTACGGCTTTCTCCTGTCAGAATCAGGATTTCCTGCAGACCTGTCTCAGCGATCGCCGCCATCTCTTTTTCGATCTCTTCCGCATTTAACTGTGCACGGTTGATTTTGTTATGGCAATTAAAACCACAGTAAATGCAATAGTTCTCGCAATAATTTGCGATATAGATTGGTGTGAACATATAGACACTGTTACCAAAATGTTTTCTCGTCTCGATCTGCGCTGCCTGCGCTATTTCCTCCAGAAATGGCAGTGCTGCCGGTGACAATAACGCCTGAAAATCTTCCGGTGTGCGCTCTGCATGTGCCAGTGCACGTTTTACATCTTCTGCTGTATATGTATTATAATCGTAAGCTTCCATCGCTGTTACGACCTGGTCGAGGATCTCTGATCCGATATCCTCCATACCCGGAAGATAAGTCATGTGATCGATCCGGTTCTTCTTCTGGTCTTCCAGAATCTCCTCGCTTAAAATACTTTCATTAATATGTGTATCTTCATGATTTGTTCCCATTTGTCGTGCCTCCTAATCCTGCAGAAATCCGGTCAGCGGTGAAGATGCACTTGCACCACGCTCAATCGTTCTTCCAAGTCCGGAAAGGTACGCACTTCTGCCCGCTTCGATTGCTTTCTTAAATGCTTCTGCCATCGCCGGTACATCTCCTGCTGTTGCGATTGCCGTATTTGCCATCACTGCGGCTGCACCCATCTCCATTGCCTCGCATGCCTGGGACGGACGTCCGATTCCGGCATCTACGATGATCGGCAGATCAATCTCATCGATCAGGATCTGAATAAAGTCTTTTGTGCTAAGCCCTTTATTTGATCCGATCGGTGCGCCAAGCGGCATGATACATGCTGCACCGGCATTTGCAAGATCTCTTGCAGCATTCAAATCTGGATACATGTACGGCATAACCACGAATCCTTCTTTTGCAAGAATTTCTGTAGCTTTGATCGTCTCATAATTATCCGGAAGGAGATATTTCGAATCTCTTACCACTTCCACTTTGACGAAATTGCCACATCCGACTTCTCTGGAAAGTCTGGCAATACGTACCGCTTCTTCTGCATTTCTGGCTCCTGATGTATTCGGAAGAAGTGTCACATCTTCCGGAATATAATCCAGAATATTTGCCAAACCGCCTTCATTTGCACGACGGAGTGCCAGTGTGATAATCTGTGCCCCTGCTTTTTCCACACATGCTTTCACCAAATCCAGTGAAAATTTTCCTGAACCTAATATAAAACGAGAAGTAAACTCTTTTCCTCCAAGTGTAAATGTATCTGTATTTTTTATTTCTTTTTTATCCATAATCAGGACCTTCTTTCCTATTATTTTCTGCTCATGCTTTTTTATTTATCTATCTTTTTTTGCGGCATGAATCTTATGTTTCTTACCTGTCTTCCTACACATCCTCTTCTCCAAGGATCAGACGTGTGATCATATTCGCCTCATGTGCTGCACAGATTGCAACTCTTGGTGCCATAAGACCATTCCCATAAGTTGGTGCCGTCTCGCGGTCTCCGCACAGGTAAAAGTTCTTCATTAACTTCTGTGTGCGAATCGTATTACTGCTTCCGTATCCTGCCATACCGGTTGCCGATACCAGTTTCTTTTCCGGAAAATGTTCCAGTATTCCATTCACCAGCATTGCCTTCGCCTCTGGATTATCAAATGCTTCACATACAATAGGCTCGTCACGAAATAGTGTCTTAAGATTTTCTTCTGTGACTTTCACACAGTCTGTATAGATATCCAGATACGGATTAATTTTTAACAGTAATGATTTTAACGCATCTGTTTTATACATTCCGATATGCTCCATAAAGTACTGCTGCCGGTTCAGGTTCGTAATATCTACTACATCAAAATCTATCAGATGGAGATGTCCGACTCCGATTCTGGCAAGTGCATATGCCACATTTGATCCCAATCCGCCAAGTCCGGCTATCGCAACCCTTCCTGCAGACAGATGCTTCTGCTTTTCCGGAGAATGTCTTTCATTAAGCGCAGCCATAATCTCTTCTTTACTAAGTACTTTTGCGTTCGCATTTTTCGTCATATTTTCTGATACGATTTCTCCCATGAATGTTAGCCTCCTCCTACAAATGTCACAACTTCCAGACGGTCGCCGTCTTTTAACATGGTATCGGAATAACTATATTTTGGAAGAATATCTCCGTTTAACTCTACAGCAATTCTTTTTACCTGATACTGATTCTGCTCCAGATATTCTGCAACAGTCGTATCCTCTGTCAGATTGATTTCTTTTCCATTTACGATAATCATGTATGTTCTCCTTTCCCGGATATATACAGCGAACTTGCCACTGACAACTTCTCTTGCATACTTTAGTATGAAAAAAAGAGTTCACGAAGTAAATACACCCGTGGTGGTGCACCCCTTCATGAACTCTCGTTCACTCTCAACTTATCCGATATTCAATTGTTCCTGATTTCCGTCACATAGTAACAAAAAAGAGAGCTACCAACTAAATGCATCTCTCCTAAAATCTACGTTATACATTCCTACGTTGGCATTATCCAAATCAGGTATATGGGTCGAAGTTCTTAACTTCCTCTCAGCCTGGTACACAAGCTCCCCGTGTTTTATCTACACATTTAAGTATAAGAACTCATACACGAAATGTCAACTCATTTTTTATTCATTTCTGACTTTTTTCGAAACAACTATTTTTATTCATTCTATTTATTATCAAAAGTAATATTCCGTACCATATTTCTGTTAATCAGCTGTGTCCCTTTCTTTGTATCAACCTTTACCCACTGTATATCTGCGTCCATGAGCTTTCCTTTGATTGCTCCTACTTCGTTGAACAGACTTATCGTACATTCTTTTCCCATATACTGATCTAACATTGAACCATCCATATCTTCTTCCATCCTTTCTCCATTTACGATCGTGATTACATTATTTGCCGCCTGTACTGCCATCACTGTAACCATATTCAGGTTATTAATCGCTACCATCGTTGCAACATCCATGTAGTCCACCTCCATCTTTTTTTGCAGGTCTTGTTATCAGTATATCATACTTCCAGATGATAGAACGATTTTAATGCTCACACCCATTCCCGCTGCCGCCATCGCATATGTTGCCTGAATATCCATTGTCGAAAACTGTACATTCGGCTTAATCCCATGCTTATCCAGATAACGTGTTCCATCAATATCTAATCCTGGACATGTTACAATATAGGCTTCCGTCTCTGCAAATTTTGCCGAAAATGTCTTTCTTTTTGCCAGCTTGTGTCCCTCTGGCAATAATGCAACCATCGGATCCTTGTACAAGGTACGATCAATACCGGCGGAACCTTCACCGGTACTTATAACGGACTTTGGAAAATGGTTCTGACGTTAGCCGGAAGTACGCTCCAGATTGCACTTCACGTAATCTTAACCTGGTTCTTCTTCCCTCATTTCGGGCTGGCAGCCCCTGCCATTGCTACCGGTATCGGCTGGCTTATGGCCAATCTATTCTGGCTTATCTGTCTGACCAGACTTCGTCGGCAATCTCTTTTACAAGCTTAAGCTTTGCCCACTGTTCTTCTTCTGTCAGCTTATTACCGATCTCGCAGGATGCAAATCCGCACTGCGGGCTTAAGTATAAGCGGTCAAGCGGAACATATTTTGCTGCTTCGTGGATTCTTGCGATTACTTTTTCTTTATTTTCCAGTTCCGGTGTCTTGGTTGTTATAAGTCCAAGTACGACCTTCTTATCGCCGGATACCTTTGCAAGTGGTGCAAATCCGCCGGATCTCTTGTCGTCATATTCCAGATAATATGCATTTACATTTTCTTCTCCGAATAACAAATCCGCTACGGAATCATATGCTCCGGAACTGAAGAATGTAGAATGATAATTTCCACGGCATACATGTGTATTGATCACCAGATCTTCCGGTGCCTGTGCTACTACCTGGTTATTCAGTTCCAGAAGGAGTTTCTTGTAATCTTCCAGTCTCTGTCCTGTTCTTCCGGTCAGTGCAACTGCCATCTTCGCATCTACCATTCCGCCCCATACGCAGTCATCAAACTGAAGGTTACGGCAGCCTGCTGCATAGATTTCCTGCACGAATTCACCGTATGCCTTAATCACATCCTCGGCAAATGCTTCTTCCGATCCATAGATTTCTAATGTTGTATTCAAAAGCTGTGCCCCGGTAAAGTATGCATAGAACTGTCCCGGTGACGGGATAGTCTGTTTTGCGACAGTATTTTCATCTTCTAATGCTTTGATGAATTTGAAATGCTCTACGAAAGGATGATTCTTTACTGAAATCTTTCCCGTCATGTATGTATCATCAATCATTGCAGCTTCTGCATCAAATGTTGTATTCCCCTCTACTGTCTTCTGATGCTCGATTCCTTCAAATCCCCACATGAAATCCAGATGCCATGTCGATCTTCTGAATTCTCCGTCTGTGATCACATGATATCCAAGTTCCTTAATCTTTGCCACCAGTTCCAGGATGCATTCATCTTCCACTGCGGTCAGTTTTTCCTGTGAGATTGTCCCTTCTTCGAAATTCTTTCTTGCGTCTTTTAATTTCTGTGGGCGTAAAAAACTTCCTACAAAGTCGTAACGAAATGGTGTGTTCATGATTATTTCCTCCTTGCCGGCAGGGACTTAGGTTTTCTGTCTTTTTTGTTGTCCCTGATGGCTTTCTTTTATATTTTTCATATTCTTGATGATGTTCTCGATCGATGGATTTATTATAATTTGTTTTGATAAACTTGTATAATACAAAAAAAAGTGTATTTGTCATAGTTTTAAACTATATCAAATATCCCTTTCAAATCATCAACCGACTATCTACAGAAGCTGCCACCGGCAATTTTTCTTACATATTTTGACATCTATATAGCCTGCCACCGCCACCCTTTCTTGTATACTTTGGCATAAAAATCTCAGATTTCACTTCTTTATTATATCACAATCATATATCCGCTATATTAATTATAGCTTTTACTTATCTTTATCACAGTTGTATAATTTATTCGGATAAAAATATGAAAGGAAGCGCTTTATTATGGAGGAAAAAACACTTTTTCCCAGAGAAGAAAAATCAGAAATCTTATTTAAGAAAATATCCGAAGATAAATGGGCATGTGAAAAACTGATGGAAACATTCTGCAGTTATTTATTCAGTAACGATGGGGTAGACCTTCCCGATTCTCCGTCATCTACAGAATTCGCACAGGCTCTTTTTAATTCTTATCGCAATCGGGATTTATCTGCGTTTCTGATGGCTATCTGTCAGAATACAGTCTTTGATCTTTTAAGAAATGCATTCCTGATTCCCTATCGGTTCAATGCGGACGGAAAACAGAATCCGATGATCATGACAGATGAAAACGGAATGTTACTTCCTGAATATAAGAGATCGATTCATGAACGGGAATACCGTCATTTCCATGAGGTATATACAGATCTCGGAGCTCCAAAGAATATTTTTCTGGCACAGGCATACCGCTACAGCCATTCTTATACATCCGACGATATGGAACCGGAACAAAACATTCTGGAAAAGAATAACGGTGTACTGTTGATCCGTGAATTACCGGATACCGTAAAATTAAAAGAAACCGAAGCAGAAGCTTATTCTGCTATTCTGGATATTGTCATAAAACTTCAAAAAGAGCTTCCTATGTCCTATGTATTCTATGGACAGGATTCTCTTGTTGAAGATAATACCCGTTATGATGAGATCGGAGTTTTCCTTCCGAATTCACATTTCTTAAAAAATCTGGAACGCCACGTTTCCAAAGCAGAGGCGATCATTTATGCAGACAACTAATTCTGACTTTATTGATATTATGGAAAAAAATCATATGGAGATTCCATGGCATGACTACGCCAATGATGACAGTAATGTGTTGATTGCAGAAGCCGGACTGATCGAGAAAGCTTCTGTCATCGGTCGTGTTGGGTTAATCATGCTCTCCTGTGGAACCGGTGCATGGCGTGTACGGACTTCCATGAACCGGCTTTCCAAAGAGCTTGGTGTAACCTGTACGGTAGACGTGGGATTGATGTCCATTGTATTTAACTGTTTCGATGGAAACGATTGTGTTTCCCAGTCGTTGAGTATTGCCAATACGGGAGTGAATACCTCCAAGCTTTACCGCATGGAACAGTTTGTAGATCATTTTCCGGAAGAAGAAGCACATATGACCGGTGAAGATATCCATAAACGACTGGATAAAATTGAAGAAATCCATGCTCTTTATTCACCTGCAAAGCTGGGGCTTGCCGCAGCTCTTGCCTGCTGCGGTTTTACTTTTTTACTCGGAGGCGGACCGGTTGAGATGGCTCTTGCTTTTATTGCCGCCGGGATTGGTAATCTGATCCGTACGAAACTGATCAAACACCATTACACACTGTTTTTGAATATAGCAGTCTCTGTTTCAGCAGCATGTTTTACCTATGCAGTCTTTCTGAAACTTGCGGAACTTGTCTTTCACATTCCGGAATTTCATGAAGCTGGTTATATCTGCTCGATGCTGTTCATCATCCCGGGATTTCCATTTATTACAAGCGGGATCGACCTTGCAAAGCTGGATCTGCGTTCGGGACTGGAGCGGCTTACTTATGCAATCATTATCGTTATGGTTGCCACTTTATTTGCATGGATCATGGCTTTACTTCTGCATCTGGAACCGGCCGATTTTACGGCACTGCATCTAAGTGCTGCTGCCCGTCTGATTTTCCGTGTGATTGCAAGCTTTTGCGGAGTATTCGGTTTCTCGATCATGTTCAACAGTTCTCATTCGATGGCGGCAACGGCTGCATTTATTGGTGCCATTGCCAATACACTCCGGCTTGAACTTGTTGATTTCACACATATGCCTCCGGCCGCCGCCGCATTTATCGGGGCTCTGACTGCCGGATTGCTCGCTTCTTTTATTAAAAAGAGTAATGGATATCCAAGAATCTCGCTTACCGTGCCTTCTATCGTGATCATGGTTCCGGGACTTTACCTGTACCGTGCGATTTATAATTTCGGGATTATGTCCCTGACGGATGCGGTTTCATGGTTTACTTCTGCGATTATGATTATTGTGATGTTGCCGCTTGGACTGATATTTGCGAGAATTCTGACCGATCGTACGTTTCGGTATTGTACGTAAAATCTCTCATTTTAAAATCATCAGTAGTTAACAGACATTATCGATTCTTTCGGACCGATGAACAGTCTGTTTCTGCCTGTACCGACAAAAAGGCTGGCACAAATCACGAGAATGCACTCGCAGGAAATCTTAAATAAATCCGTAGTTTCTACAAAATCAGGCACCGGAAACGAGTTTTCATTTCGCCTCCGATGCCTGATTTTTTTACTTCTGCTCCTTATATTCCATCACAACATTAATAGTCTACGATAGAACTTGTATACATTTTTATTAATTATCTCTTACAGCATATGTGCTCTTAACTCTTCCGGTGTCATCTGAGACAGCATAGCCGGTGCGATATCGAATACGCTTCTTGCTCCTGATTCACCTTTCTTAGAAAGTCTGTGTGCAGCACGTGCATAAGCTACCAGAACACTTCCTGTGAATTCCGGGTTGGAATCCAGTTTCAGAGAATATTCGATCACATGCTTGTTGCCTTCGCATCCTGTCTCACCGGTACGGATCACGAATCCACCGTGAGGCATCTTGCTGTGGTTTTCTTTTAATTCTTCTTCTGTGATAAATGTTACCGTTGTATCATATTCATCAAAGTAGTTCGGCATTGTCTTGATTGCCTCTTCAATGGCTGCTTTATCTGCTCCTTCTTCTGCTACTACATAACACTCTCTTAAATGTTTCTGTCTTGTTGTCAACTCCGGTTCGCTTCCGCTTCTTACCTGGTCAACCGCTGCTTCGATCGGTACCGTATACTGGATTCCGTTCTTCACACCTTCGATACGGCGGATTGCATCAGAGTGTCCCTGGCTGACCCCTTTTCCCCAGAATGTATAAGTGCTTCCCTGTACCAGGATAGACTCTGCATACAGACGATTCAGAGAGAACATTCCCGGATCCCAGCCTACTGAGATAATACTTACATTCTTTCCTTCTTTTGCTGCTTTATCTACATTTGCAAAATACTCAGGGATCTTAGCATGTGTATCAAAGCTGTCAATGGTATTGAATGATGCTGCTACCTTCGGTCCGATTACCGGAAGGTCTGTTGCTGATCCGCCGCAGAGGATCATTACATCGATATCATCTTTCATAGCTTCCATATCATCAAAGTGCTTTACTTCTGCCCCTTCTGTCTGGATCTTTACACTTGCAGGATCTCTTCTTGTAAATACTGCTTTTAATTCCATATCATCATTACGCTTGATAGACTGCTCTACTCCGCGTCCGATGTTACCGTATCCAACGATACCAATTCTGATTTTTCCCATAATTCTACCTCTGTTTCTTATGATTTGCCGCCTTATTCGGTGGCCGTTTTTATTCACTGATATCAATCATTTCTACTGTTCCTTTACAGTTTTGCACTGTCTTTTCTGCCGCTGATATCTTTGTAAATTATATCATAGATTCTTTTCACGGCAATCTTTTTCTTTTGCAAATTTCTTTATTGATAATTTTTATGTTTCTACTCACAGAGCAGCTTCCGTTTTTCTTATCTTCTGCCTATCCCATCTCATTATAATGCGCATAGATTCCGCCCTGTTTTAACAGTTCTTCATGTGTTCCACGCTCTGCGATTCCATTATCTGCCACTACAAGGATCTCATCCGCATTGCGGATTGTTGATAATCGATGCGCGATCGTAATCGTTGTCCGGTTCTTTGCAAGCTCTTCCAGACTCTTCTGGATCCAGCGTTCGCTCTCATTATCCAGTGCACTTGTCGCCTCATCCAGAATCAGGATTGACGGATTCTTAAGAAATACTCTTGCAATCGAGATTCTCTGTTTCTGTCCGCCGGAAAGTCTTGTTCCACGTTCACCAACAAATGTATCATATCCGTCCGGCAGTTCCATAATAAAATCATGAATGTTCGCTTTCCTTGCTGCGTCTTCAATCTCTTCCATAGATGCTCCCGGCTTCCCATATGCGATATTCTCTTTAATACTTCCACAGAACAGATACACATCCTGCTGTACCAGTCCGATCTGATTACGCAGACTTTCCAGTGTCAGATCCCGGACATCTTTTCCGTCAATCGTAACACGTCCGCCTGTTACATCATAGAATCTCGGAAGCAGAGAGCAAATCGTCGTCTTACCACTTCCCGAAGGTCCGACTAAAGCCACGGATTTTCCTGCCGGAATGTCGAATGTAACATTAGAAAGCACCGGTGTATCATCGTCGCTATAATGAAACGATACGTTTTCATAAGAAACGTGTCCGTTTACTTCATCTATTGATTCTGCGTCCGGTGCATTCACGATCTCCGGCTCGGTCTCTACCACATCCAGAAATCTGCGGAATCCGGACAGTCCTTTCTGCATCATCTCAGTAAGCTCGACCAGAATCTGTATCGGGCTGATAAAGATCCCAATATAGAGTGCGTACATCGCAAGATCCGCTGCCTCCATCTTCCCATGTGCGATCAGCCATCCTCCGAATACCAGCGTTACCAGATACATCATCCCCTGAAAGAACAGGTTGCCGCTCATAAAGCTTCCCATACATTTATAATTGGCATCCTTGGAACGCAGAAATCCCTGGTTGCTTTTTCGGAACTTCTCCCGTTCAATCTCTTCATTTGCAAAGGACTGTACAACACGGATCCCGGCCAGTGTATCCTGAAGACTCGAATTAACATCCCCGATCTTACGCCGGTTGTCCATGAATGTCGCCTGCATCTTCTTATTCTGCCCGTACGAGAAGAACAACATGAACACTACCAGAACCAGAAGCGGTATTGCCAGTCTCCAGTTGATCAGAAACAGGAATATGAACGAACCGATAATTTTGATCAGCGAAATAAATAAGTTCTCCGGTCCGTGATGTGCAAACTCTGAGATATCAAAAAGGTCCGATACCAGCTTGCTCATCATCTGCCCGGAATTATTCTGGTCATAATATGAAAATGACAATTTCTCATAATGGTCAAAAAGCTGCTGCCGCATGTCCCGTTCCATATTGGCGCCCATCATATGTCCCTGATAGCTGACATAATATTTACACAGCGCCTGTAAAATATAAATTACAAGAAGCCCCGCTCCGATTGGGAGAAGGGCCTGTAATATACGGTCTGCCGGTTCTGCGAACAAGGTCTTTGTAAGTGTCCGCAATATCTGCGGAAATGCAAGATCTACCAGACTTATAACCGCCGCACAGATCAGATCCAGAAAGAATACCGCCTTATACGGGGCATAATACCGGATGAATTTTTTCATTGTATGCATTGTATATTCCCTGCCTTTTCCTATAAACTCAATCCACTATATTATAGGATATCCGGAAGGAATTGGGAACCATTAAACTCATTTATAAGAAATTTTCTCTATCTCACCACACGCCAAGCATTTTCAGAAGCTCTGTATGCGGATGTGCCTGATCCTTCTGATATACGTCCACATAATTGAGTGCTGCTGCGCCATCCATAAATGCCGGGAAAAGAAAGCCGCACTCCGGTTCTCCGGGCTCATAGTCTCCACTCACCGGACAGATAGCGCAGATCAGATATTCGAACATCTCCTCGGATTCCCCCTGGCGGACATGATCTTTGCCCTTTGCCGGAATGTCATACCTGTCATGAAATACATAGACCGCATAATCTCCCATTGCCTGATATTGTTCCCCGACAATCTCATAAAAGGTCTCCATTAATGCATCATTTTTCAGTCCACACACACGCATTCCCATTAAAAGCTTCCACATACTGTCACCTTTCATCTTCTCACTGGAAAATGCATATTCTTTCAGATTCTGATTCGTATCTGCAAATGGGATTACTTTTGCTATCTGTAAATTTTTTTCTTTCTCATCTGGGCTCAATTTTAAAAATCCCGTGTTAAATGTCCCGTCTATATACCCATCCATGTCCAGATATCCTCCGGCGATTCTGGTCATAGATGTTCTCTTAACTGTCATTCTTCTGGTCAGTGCCAGCATGTCTTCTCTGTTAATCATTTTGTTTCTTTTCCTTTTACTTTCCAATTCTTATCGTTGAAACGAATGTATTCCTTTCACTATCTGCTCATAACAGATGCCGAAATGGTCTGATAATAATTTTCAGAAATGCATAGAACCGCTTCTTTTCCGGTGTCAGTACTTTTTTCTTATACAGACTTCCTTCCGTCTCCGTACCATCTGTTTTTACTTCTTTGCTTTTCTCAATATAAACATTTTCTGTATCACGGATTTCCTCATTCAAACGTTTACTTTCGATCACCAGCATCAGTTCCGTGTCCAGATACGTACTCCGCATATCCAGATTGTACGAACCCACAATGGATATATTATCATCTATCAGAACCGTCTTGGTATGTACTGCATGGGCATTCATCAGCTCATATACCGTCGCACCTGTTCCAAGGATATTTTCTTTCTGGTTCAGATAATCCGTACATCCCCATGGATTCGAACCTTTTTCCACTGCATTGAGTACAATCTTAAGATCTGCCTTTTCCGATATCTGCTTCAGTTTCTGATACATATAGGAATTACAGATCACATACGGAGTCTGGATGACCACCTCTTCTCCCTGTCCGGCGATATACCCGATCGCCTGAAGAACTTTCGGACTTTTTCTAGCCGTCTGCGTTCCATTATCGATCAGTGTGATCTTATCTGCTTCATATGTATCGTCTTCCCAGTGCTCATAGTTTTCGATATCCGGATACTTCTCTTTTAATGAACGGTATCGTTCTTTCAACTGATGGTATTCGCTTTTATACTTTTCTTCATAAGATGCAGCATATGTTTTCTTCTTTTTCCTGACCTGTGCTTCATTCCATATGGTATCAAAATATTTCTCGAGTGCCTGCAGCGATTCCCCTTTTCCTTGTGTCTCTTCATATACAAAAATATCCCGGTCTACATTAATTCTGGTCTTTTTATCTCCCAGAAAGATATCATTGGTATTGCGTCCTCCCAGCAGATACATCGATTCATCAATGATCAGGTACTTATCATGCATCCGGTAATTCAGACGCATAAGATTCGTGACTGGATTATAGATTCCAACTTCTATATTCTGATGTGCTGCCAGTGCCTGAAACACCGGACTCTTTTCCAGAAAGAGCTTCTGATAGATCCCGTCGATCAATATCTGTACCTGCACACCCCTTTCTGCCGCCGTATACAATGCCGCAATGATCTTCGTACCACTGTCATCCGGACGCAGATCAAATGTGGATAACACAATACTTTTTTTCGCATTTCCGATCATACGGAGCCGCCACAACAGAGCCTCTTCATTGTCATCAATACATCTGATCCGCTCTGCATTCTTTTTTCCCGCCTGGTTTCCGCCGACATCCTTCATCGTTTCTTCCGTAAATGTAGTCTGTTCCAGTTCTTTCTCATAAGCTGCATCCGGATTTCTTTTTATCAGCGGCAGAATGATATTCACCGCCAGAATCACAATCAGTATGAATCCTGTTATTTTTGCTAATATACCTATGTACTTTTTCATAACATTCCGGCTTTCCATGTTTTTCTTTTTATATGAGTTGCTGCATATTCTTTTTCAATCTCCTGATTCTTTCACTTATTATAACGCAGAATATCCTGTCATAATATAAAAAAAGCATGAATTCTATGCCGGGATCATCTTTCGATATCCTCTGCATTCCTTCATGCTCTTTTTTATCGATCAGTCATTTAATTCTACTCTTATCAGATCCTGATGCGGATTCGTCTTCGCAAGTCCGATCTCTGCCACCGTCACTTCCATCGGCGCAAACAGTTCCTGCATCACCGAAAAGGCTTCCTGCATCTGTTCTTTTGAAAGCTTCTTTCCCAGTGTGATATGCGGAAGCCACTGCATAGGCTGATAATACCGGCTCATTCTGACCTCCGGAATGTGCTTTACCATATCATGTACCTGTTCGATCATATCTTCCAGATACAGATTCAGAACCGGTGCCGCATACAATACATACGGCAATAACACTCCGACCGAGACCAGCTGGATCTGCCCTTTGGTCAGGGACCTCTCCAACTGTTCCATCACCTCTGTCAATTTTTTTTCCTCTCTTGCCTCTACAGACATAATTGTCAGATGTGGTGGAACATGATTATCTGTCATAAACGTATTTCCCGTCTTTTGCGCAATTTTATTTATATAATTGGAAATTATTTTATTGCTTTTGTCATCAAAATACACCGATATCAGATACATTTTATCTCCTGCATCTTATCTGCTTCTTACATCCAGCTCTTCAGCCAGCTTTCAATCTCCGCTTTACCTGCTCTGTTTAACAGTTTCTCTGATACGAATTCTGCCGATTTATCCACAGAACCTTCCAGTCTGGATACTGTTTTCCCAAATCCGCTTCCACCTGATGTGGCAAAAAGTGCGATCTTCTTTCCAGCGAAGTCATAGCTTTCCAGGAATGTGTTAATAATTGTCGGTGCAACATACCACCAGATTGGAAACCCGATAATTACGTTATCATACTGCTCCATATTCTCTACCGTTCCTGTAGTAGCAGGTCTGGAAGACGGATCGTTCATCTCAACCGTACTTCTTGCTTTTTTATCCATCCAGTTCAGATCTGCATTTGTATATGGTACTTCTGGTTTGATCTCGAACAGATCTGCTCCTGCTGCCTCTGCCACCTTCTTTGCTACACCTTCTGTTGTTCCGCTTGCACTAAAATATGCTACTAATGTTTTCATGATTTCTATCTCCTTTCAAATATTTTCATTACTTCAACATCTTTTTCACTGCCGTATACGTCAGTTCATATACCGAATTATAAGTATAATCAACTCCTGCTTCTTTCATCGCTTTCTTCTGTTTCTCCGTCACCACGGTATACGGATAAATTCCAAACATAAACGGAAAAAATGCATAGACAAATTCCTGTCTCTTTTCAATATCCATATCCGGTCTGAATTTTGCAAGAATTCCCATTACAGCTCTCAGTGAATTTCCATAAGATACTTTGAATTCTATCAACATCTCAATACGGCTGTTTTCCTCCAGATCATAATGATTCATGGAAAGTATCTTCAGAAGTTGATGACGCTGATCCAAAGATTTTGCAATCACCGATGCAATCTGCTCATCGTCCATGCTTTCATGTTCTTCAACAATCTTATGCAGATCCAAAATCCACGCATCGTATTCTCTTTTTAACAATGCAAGAAAGATTTCCTCTTTCGTCTCAAAATAATTATATATCGATGTTCTGGAAAAAGAGGTGACATTTCCGATTTCCTTTATCGTAATATCTTTAAAATTCATCGTCTGATACAGCATTTCGCATGCATTGATGATCTCTTCTTTTCTCGCATTCGTTCTTTCTTCTGATCTCGCCGGCATGAAACTTCCATCCTTTCGCTTTCTGACATACTGTCATGATAGCACAATCTGCCAGGGATGAAAACCTCTAATTCATCTTTGCACAGTCTCCCACTTTTTCTCCCGTCACAAAATATTCATATGTCGGAAATTCAAAAAGTACCGGTTTGAATGTATGATAATCAATCTTACCTGCATCATTCAGAATACTTTCTTCGCATAAGTTGCCACAATCTTACATACAAAATTATCAAAGTTCTCCAGTTCATAATTACCATCTACTTCACATTCAATGGAAACCTTGGCATCATCGATCAACAGTGCTCCGTTTTCTCCAATCGTGTATGCAAATGATTCTGATTTGTCTTCTTTATTTCCGCTTATCACTCCCATACGGTCAGCTTCTTTTAGCCATGCTTCGTCTACGATATTTACTGATAATTTCTTACTCTCGATAATTTCCTGATTAATGTAGTGTGCATGTACCAGCGACACCATCAGATGACTATGCGCCATAGTTCCTGCATGTGCCACCAGTGTCCATGTCGGTTTATCATTTACTATTGCTCCTACTACAATTACCGGTGCCGGATATAATGCCAGCTGTGCTCCAATATTTTTCTTCATAATCAATTCTCTTTTTCTTTTTCATTATTGTCAGATATTGTTCTAACTGTTTTAATAGACGTCTTGCTATTTTTTTATTTACCCAATTTCTTTATTCCTTTTTGAATCTCCACACTATCTGCATTTGCAGTAAACCGATAACCTCCGGCAATATTCAATTCCATTCGGGACTGCAATTCCCAGTATCTTCTTCTGCAGATTTACGTCAATCTTCACGATCCAGTTCTTCAGGTATCTGACCGGATTCTTCTTAGAGAAACATAATATCGTGATCACTACCGCAAAAAATGTTCTGGATACCAGTGACGGAACTGCCACTCCAATTACTCCTGCATGAAGCCCGAATACTCCGATACAGTTCCCCACTACATTCAGGATATTTGCAATGACCGATATGTACATCGTTGTACTTGTCTTTCCAAAACTTCTATACAATGCCGCCCCTACAAAACCAATCACAAATACATCTACGATTCCGACCAGTGCCATCAATAACTATTCTAAAAACAACGGTACAATCAGATTCTTCAAATCTTTATTCGAAAACATAATGAAAAACACTCACCTTCATTTTATAATAGATATTAATTTTTTCAGCTTATTATTGAAGCTATTTTTTCTTAATATAGTTTACGTCGTATATTTTAAAATGTAAAATTCCTATGCTCGATAGTAAGATATAGTTAGAATGTATATCTTACCTCCAATACCTAAAGTTTTCTTTTGAAAAACAACTTTGGAAAATAACTTTCATTAATTTGTAACCTTTCTATGTTTTCATTTGTATTATAAGTGAAAGGCCTTAAGAAACGAACGTCTGATGCCCCACTCAGTCGCCAGAGCATTTGTAAGGAGATGCTTATGGCAGGTCTTACGGCAACAGGTTCTATAGATACAACACAAAAAAGGAGTACTCATGAAACCAGCAACACAAGTTTTAATCGAACGATATCAAAAGCATCTGTATGCGATTGCATTTAATATATGCAGGAACCAACAAGATGCAGAAGATGTCGTTCAGGATACATTTATTCAGTATCACACATATAAAAAAGAGTTTGATACAGAAGAACATATCCGTGCCTGGCTGATCCGGGTTGCGATCAATAAAGCAAAGAATATCACCCGCTCATTCTGGCACAGAAATAAATGCAACTTAGAAGAATATATGGAAACATTAACCTTCGAAACACCGGAATCAGAAACTCTGTTTGACACAGTGATGAAACTTCCCGAAAAATACCGGATTGTCCTGCATCTCTTTTACTATGAGGATTATACAACACAAGAGATCAGTGATATCCTGCATCTTTCTGTCAGCAATGTAAAGACCCGGCTTTCCCGCGGACGTGCTCTTCTCAAAGAAACCTTAAAGGAGGAATGGAACGATGACGAATAAAGAAAAATACAAGCAAGCTTTTGATACACTTTCCGCCTCCGACAATTTTTCCCTGGAGGTAGATAAAATGAGTATCTTAAATAGAAAGCACAAATTAAAAACAATAGCAGCCGCAATTGCCGCATGCCTGATCGTAACAGCCGGAACCGGAACAGCCTACGCATCCGATCTTGGCGGAATTCAACGTAAAGTCCAGCTCTGGATCCACGGAGATCAGACAACTGCTACTTTAACAATCAATTCTGACGGTTCTTATACCGGAACTTATGCAGATAAAGACGGAAAAAATAAAGAATTTGGCGGAGGCGGCATTGCATTTAACCAGGATGGATCCGAACGCAGCCTTACACAAGAAGAAATTATGGAAGAACTAAATGCTCCGGATATAGAATATGAAAAAGATGGTTCCGTCATCCTGTATTACAAAAATCAGTCCATCGATATCACACACAAATTCAACAAAGATAATATCTGCTATGTGAAACTGGTTGATGGTGATGACTCTTTATATGTCACAGTGAAATATAACAATGGATATGCTTCATCTCCAAATAAATATATTTCTCCATGGGAGTTCAATTAGCTTGCTCTTCCAACTGAAATACTTTATATTAATATACGGATGGCTCTCCTGCTGTCCGTATATTTTTATACAAAAATATGCAAGCGAGGCTGTCATTGACAGGTTCTCTGTAGCCATTATTTATATAGAAAGGATTTTTTACAATCATGACTGAACATACACATACCGATAAAACTTTACAGGGAAATGATAAGATTGAATCGGCCATTGCAGCCCTTCAACATGAGCCGTCTCAGGAAATGCTAGCTCACGTTCTGACGGTCATCCGCAGACGCATGAATGAACATGGCGAACTGATCATTGCAGTAGATCCCTCTTCCGCTGCCTCCGGCCTCCAAGTACAGGCAATCCAGACCGATGACGGCCGCAAATGGTGGGCGGCATTTACCAGCTTCGATGAAGAACTCAAAGGTTCCGGAAGCGTAATGTCTACATTTCTTACTGACATGAAACAGTTATTTAATTCTGCCATTACAGCTGATAACATTCAGGGTATCATCATCAATCCTTGGAACCGGACGATTATGTTGGATAAAGCACTGTTGAGAATTATTTTAGGAGAGATTTCTATTTAGTTCATCATGTCGTCTTACCCAAGTCCCGAATAAAAGTATGGGAGTGATTTCTGTGCTGATTCGATCATGGAGTAACTCTAGAGCAACAAAATTGTCCTAAAACCAGCCTTGGAAAAATCAAAACTCAACATTCGTCTCAGACAATGATTTTCCAAGGCTAACGGCCAATTTTATTACTCAAGAGTTACTAACCATGACCTCATATGCACAGAAATCACTCCCATACTTTTATTCAGTCACGTTTTCGCATGCCATAATAATTAAATACCGGGAATTGTAACCACTGTGCTACCGGAAGTGTATCTATCGGAAAAGTCGGAAAATTAAGGCACTCACTACAAATTTCCGATTACACATAAAGGTTACAGTCCCTCTATTGAATTCATCATCATTGGCCTATCACGACATGAGAAAGGCTTGGTATCCTGTTGCGGGCGTATATGGATCGATGATTAGAAGTTGTTAGAGCGCCAGAATTTTCGTTACCCGGCCTATGTGCCACTGTTTGAGCCGAACGGCGAGTTTGGCACATAGGCCGGGTGCTTTTAGAAAATTCTGACGCCCTTACAACTTCTTCATCGTGGAATCTTAGCCCGCAACAGGATACCAAGTCTTTCTCATGGACCGGGGTAAGCCACGATGATGAACTAAATAGAAATTAATTAAATCCAATCAATCTCCGCGCAACAATATAAACCAATGACGATATCTTACGTCCTGATTTTCCCGGAATGTTCATTGTCTGTCCGAGAATACCGTAACGGATTCTGATAAAGCTTCGCATATCTTTTTTCTTCAGATACTGCCATAATTCCTTTTTCTTTTCCAGATTTTCTTTATTCTTGGAACGGATGCAAAGAATAGAAGAAACTGTCATCATGATTGCAAGATAATTAAGCATGTACTGTCTTAATTTCTTACTTCCAATATCTTTAAGCTGATACATATCAATCATCGTCTTTGTGACAAAAATCTGCTGATCCAGCCTTTTGATCATTACTTTCTCATTAACCGACTGATCTTCTCTTCCAATAAAATATCTATAGAAGTCTACATCCATATAGTAAATTTTGCGTACATGCGGGAGTGGGTAATATACATAAATATTGTCCACATAGAATGTATGCTTTGGCAGATGAAGTTGGATCAGTTTTAACATGTCTGTACGGTAAATAACCGAGTGCATCAGAATATACTGATCCAGACGGAAATGTCCCATATCATCCCAACGGAAAATCTCATCCTGTGGCAATACGTTACGATAATGAATCACCTTCTTATGTGTTGCACCAACTTTTTCATACACATAGTTAGCGATCAACATATCCAGTTCCATTCCATCTTCTTCCATATGGCGTAAAACATCTAATATTTTATGAAGTGCATCTTCGTCCACCCAGTCATCACTGTCTACAACCTTAAAATATTTACCGGTTGCATGCATCAGCCCTGAGTTTACAGCATCTCCATGTCCACCATTTTCCTTGTCTACTACTTTAATAATAGTAGGGTATTTTTCCATATATTCATGAGCAATCTCTGATGTTCTGTCCTTTGATCCGTCATTTACGATAATTATTTCAATATCTTCTCCACCCGGAAGAATACTTTCTATCGCATGGGCCATATAATCCTGTGAATTATAACACGGAATGGCAAAAGAAATATATTTCATTCTTCATTTTCTCCTCTTTCTACAATTTGACTTCTATTAGTATAATCTATTTTTCGCTATTTTCCAACAAAATCTTTGTAAAATCCCGTGTTCACAATTTGTTCATTTATCCTTCAAAATTCTTTCATTACTTTAACATTCTTTCTTCATAGGTCTTTCTTATACTATAATCATCAAAGAAATACAGAGAACTTGGTAGCTACTTCCGAACACATGGCGATTTAGAATTTCTCTCATATCCTTTGATATACAAAAGACGTTATCTAGTATGTAAATACTATTTGGAATAAACTTTTTCATAATACATGCCGGGAACTGCGAAAGTGGTTACCCGGCATCCTCCCTTTTATGAAAGATTTTTCCAGATTTCTTTCACTTTTTCCCGTTTCCATATTCCTGCAACAATCAATGCGCCAAATAAAACAGCTCTCTCCCATAAAATTATGTTCTTCTTTTTTCCTTCCTTTTTATCTTCCTTGACCATTTTTTCATCCTGTATTACCTTTTCATTTCCATAAAAAATATATTTTCTGACCGGTTCCACAATTTTCTGCCACAAACTCTTTTCCTCGTATATTTCAAATCCTATCTGTGAAACTTTTTCATTTCCCGCAAAATCTTTTGCTTTTACCTCTATTTCATAATTTTTTGCCTCATTTAGCTGAATTTCATATCCCTTCTTCTGTTTTTTCCTGTTTTGTTTTTTCCCATTAATTTTAATGTATTCAATCTGATCTTCCAGATTCTCTGTCCTGACATAAAATGTTTTTTCTTTTTCATATTTTTCTCCATCTTCTATCCCCTCAAACTCGATCACCGGCGGTGTATGATCGATGGTAAATTTCGCTTTTGCTTCTCCTTTATTTCTTGCCGAATCTAAAGCTTCAATTGTCAGTACATGTACCCCTTCTTTTTCAATCTTTTCTCCTGGCCGGTAAAATGCATCGTCCACTTTCATTACATATGTATAATTCGTAAAATCCTTAATCGATTCCTCGATAGAATAATTCCAGCTAAACTTCTTTAAATACTTTCCATCCAACTCATCTACATGTGCAATAACGGGATTTTCTTTATCTATAATCAGCTGTCTCTCGGCATGACTGACATTCCCTGCCATATCTGTTACATTCATTCGGAGTTTATACAGCCCGTCTTCTACAAGTGTCTGCACACTTTCTTTTTTTGTATCACCAGACTCATTCCTGCTTTTTGTTTTCCATTCTGTGATTTCTGTTTCTTCCTTTTTCCCATCGATATCTTCTTTTAAAATATTTGCCCGCACCGTCTGAATTACATTCTCTTCTTCTGCCAGATAGCTGACTTGTACAGGTTTACTGGTAATCGTATAATCCTCCACTCCTTGTATCAATGCTTTCGGTGCATCTCTGTCAACAAAAACCCGATCCGTTACCACCGTCTGATTTCCCGCATAGTCTGTAGCAATAATTGTTACCGGGGTACTTTCCCCATTCTGTGAACTTTCTGTAATGACAAATTTTTCTGCTACTTTACTGCTTTTCCCAACTATTTTTTCTCCTGTTTTACAGATAATTTCCGCGATCTGGCTTCCATTGCTCCCGTCAGAAGCTTCTACCACTACCTCTGCTGCCTCTTTGTGCCAAATATCTGCTCCTCCGGACACTTCCAGACCGATCACCGGTCTTACACTGTCTATCCAGAATGCCTTTCTGCTTTCTGAATTTTCAATCTGATGATGTTCTTCATCTTCCATCCATACTTCCAGTTCATTCCTTCCATCTGCAAAATTCAATTGTTTCAACCGGCAGGATTCATTTAATTTTTCCAGCGTACCTTCCTGCCTTTCCCCATTTCCATTCTCAAAAAGGTATCTGGTCACGCCATTCTTACTCAGATGTGTGATCTTTCCGGTCGGAGCACTGATATAATAGCCATTCTGACCATCCGGATCCTCATATTCCGCATGATACATTTTTATCTCTTCTTCCTCCGGATCTTTTCCATTCTCTTTTTCATCGTCTTTCTCTAAGTCTTTCCCGTCATCTTTTTCATCACCCTTCTCCGAGTCTTTCCCATCCTCTTTCTCGTCATCCTTCTCCTGATCTTTTCCATCCTCTTTCTCGTCATCCTTCTCCGAGTCTTTCCCGTCATCTTTTTCATCATCCTTCTCCGGATCTTTCCCGTCATCTTTCTTATCGTCTTTCTCTCTATCTTCCTCCGAATCTTTTCTGTCCTCTTTTTCTCCCTCTTCTACCAGATCCTTTTCATTATCTTTGGCGTTATCTTTGTCCTTGTCAAATTCTTTCTTACTGTCTTTTCCTTTATTTTTTACTTTTATAATCTGCTTTCGACTGCCCGCTTCTACCTGCATCACATTTCCTTCCGGTAACAGATCAGCAATCTGTCCTCCGGTCACCATACCAAACGCTGCTATCATTATTACTTTTTTTATCTTCCTACCCATATATTTCCTCCTTCTGCCTTAATTCCATATTCTTTTTGTAATTTCTTAAATTCTGCATTTTCCAAAAGTTCAGTATCTTCTGTTACATATTCTTTAATCTTGAGTGCACACGTATCTCTATTGACAGCCGGATCTGCACATATCAGTCTTATATGTGTTAATTTCAACTCTTCTGATTCTCCAAGCTCTTTTATCCCCTGAATGCATGTATCGCTTGCCATATCCCGTCTTCCTGCAGTTTCATACAACTGTACCATCTTTTTATACAGCTCTTCTCTCTTACCCGGTTCCGTCTCATCCTCCAATATCTCTGCATATATGTTTGCTGCCTCCTCTTTCTTTTCTTCTTTTTCCAATGCAGACGCCTGATACTGCAATAGTTCTCTCTTCGCAGAATCATTCAGATAATCTGTCTTTAATCCTTCTTCTACCAGATTCAACACTTTTTCTGAACTTTCTTTATCATCCAGTAATCCATACCCTCTTATCAGGCACTGTATTGCCTGTTTTTTCTTCTCTTCCGACTGCATACTTCTTTCTTTCCATTCATTCTCCAGGTAAGCAAGACTTGCTGCAAATTTTTCTGCCTCTTCCGGCACTTTTTGTTTTTCATACGCTTTGATAAGCCTTTTCAGATTAACTGCCAGCGTCTGATTCTCCATTTGATTCAGACATTTCAGACTTTTTTTCATATCTCCCACATTCAGGAAATATGCCAGTGCCAATTCCAGATACTCTTCATCTCTTTCATATATTTTCTTTTTTATCCGGTCATCCGATTTTTCACTTTTTTTCTCTTCTGATTTGGAAGATTCCGTTCTTTTCATCTCTCTCTGGTTTGCTTTTTCAGCATTTTCCCATGCATTTATGAACAAATATCCCCCGAAAACAATAGACAAAACTACTGTTATACACACTTTTTTTCTTCTTTTCCCCTTATTATTCAAAATTTTATCTCTGTCTTTTTCTTCATACCTTGGGATTTGTTTTTGGATTTCTGATACATTTAGATAATGGGTTGATCTTATCCCCATTGCTTTTGAAATAATTCTCTGAAGACGATATTCTTCTCGTCTGTTAAAACGTGGTTCTGCCTCCACAGATGCCAGAATATATTGAAATGTTTTTCCCAGCCCATACATATCCAGTTCCTTACTGGCATGTTGATAATACTTTTCGTCCGGCGGAAGAAAATATTCACGGATATCTCTTCTTTGCATAAATATCATCTTGCTTCTGTTTGCTTCCGACTGCATATCCAGAAAATAAATTCTTCCATCTTCAGACCTGACAATACTATATGGATTTACATATTGATAACAAGGATTTCCCCTGCACCTGTGAAATGACGCCAGTTGTCCTGCTATCTCTTTTAATAATAAAAATATCTCCCGTTTTTTTATTACCGGATGATATTTTAAGTATCTGTCCAGGGTTTTCCCCTGCACATTTTCGGAACTGATATAGCATAATTGTCCATGCTCAATCAGCCGCAACACATCATAACTTTCTTTTTGTTGCAACATATATCACCCCTGTTCTTTTTTCATTTTTTCTTACATGGTAAATTTGGTGAGGCCTCACGAAGTCCTACAGACTATATAGATTAATTAAAAGAATCTATCTTGAAAATATAGATTAAAGATATCTTACCTGATTCATTTCAAAATTTCAACCCTTTTTTATTGTTTTTATATATTTTCTGGCACAGCACTTTAAAGGACCTGCCACAGACAACTTCTCTTACATATTTTTGTATCTACAGAACTTGCTACCGGCAACTTCTCTTACATGCTGCTTTGGTATACAAAAAGTGCCATATTGCAAGACATGTATCTTGTTATACGCTCGCAATACGGCACTATCTTTCCAACCTTCAAATCTTATCTATTTTTTATCTGTGGCTTAATTCTTTTGGTGTATACAGATGTCTTGGAATTCCATCTACCATAACCGGTGATACATCCCCCTGAATCAATGGACGCACATAAGAAATAAACTCATTTGTTACATAAGTACCTTCTTCGTTTACCCAGTTTCTTGGTACAAGCTTCTCATCATTGGCAATCTTGTGTACATCCTTTACTTCTGTTCCGCACTGATATGGATCATCCGACAGACGTTTTAAGACTACCATCTTTCCGTTATCTCCTTCGTCTGCTGCCTTTACCGCTGCTCCTCCAACCTGATATGCTTCCAGTATATCAACTCTTGAGGCTGCGTGAGATGCGGCTCTTTGTAATGTACTTAATTCAATCGCACGTGTCTTACATCCAATCTCCCCTGCAATATAACTTGCAAGGTAAGATGCTGTTCCGGATAACTGCTTATGTCCAAATGCATCTACAAAGTCAATACTGTTGCCAAGTTCACATACATAAGTTCCATCTTCTGTACGGATTCCTTCTGATACTGCAACAACAATAGATGTTTTCTCCTGTAATAATTGTTTGATCTTTTCTCCAAATAACTGAAGATCAAATGGAAGTTCCGGCAGATAGATAAGATCCGGTCCTTCGCAGTCTTCTCCCTTTGACAATGCAGCCGCTCCGGTCAGCCATCCGGCATTTCTTCCCATTATTTCGACGATAGATACCACGCCTTTTTCATATTCCAGGCAGAAGCTGTCACGGATAATCTCTTTCATAGATGTTCCGATATATTTTGCCGCACTTCCATATCCTGGTGTATGATCGGTAAGTGCAAGGTCATTATCAATCGTCTTCGGACATCCAATGAAGCGGATTGCATGACCGAATATAATGGCATAATCCGATAATTTCTTGATTGTATCCATAGAATCATTTCCACCGATATAGATAAATACTTCGATATCCAGTTTGTCCAGGATCTCAAATATCTTATCATACACTTCTCTGTTCTCATGGATCTCCGGAAGCTTATAACGGCAGGATCCCAAAAATGCGGCCGGTGTTCTTTTTAATAATTCCGCATCCAGTTCGGTCTTGATATGATCTGACAGATCAATATATTTTTCTTTTAATAATCCCTGGATTCCGTGAAGCATTCCATATACTTTATTGGCTCCACGGTCTTTCGCTGTCCGGTATACACCGGCAAGACTGGCATTGATCGCTGCAGTTGGTCCCCCAGATTGTCCTACAATTACATTTCCTTTCATTCGCTTATTTCCTTCCTGTTTTTTATTCCGTTTTACCGTTAATTCAATATTAGTGCATTTTAACATAAAAGTCCAGTAATTCTTACTTTTTTTATGCATTTTTACTATTTTTATGTATCTTTGCATTGTTTGATACAAAAAAAACTCTTATTCCCCACCTTTTTGTAGTCTGTACAATATATGGGAAATAAGAGTTTTTATTCATACATTTTATTCAGCTTTTACCGGGTTTGACACACTTACCTTGTGATCATACCATTTGCCCTTTGTTCCGATCAACGCCAGATCAAATTCTTCATCTAACGCCGGAACCGGAACATCAAATCCATAGACTTCTTCTGTCGTTCCATCGCTGTATGTAACTTTGTCTGTGGTTGGTTCTAAAAATTTTGCACCTTTTTTCTGAGCCTCTTTTGCTGTACCAGGGAAGAGATTCACGATATTTTTTGATACGAGACTGATATGTATCGTCATCTTTCCATCTTCTACAGTCATTGTACCTTTTCCTTCATTTGTTTCATTTACATGAAACATCGTACTGTCCGTCTTAAATTCTGCAGTATAGGTCCCATCCTCGATCGGCGCCTTTGCTGCTTCGGACTTTGAATCTTTTGATTTTTCTTCTTTTGCATCAGACTTCTGCTGTTCTGTCTTGGCTGATTTGTTGTCTGATTTGCTGCTGTCATCCTTACTTGCACATCCTGTGAATATTGCAGCTGTCATTACTGCAGACAGCACAACTGCCATCAATCTCTTTCTCAACATTGTTATCTCCCTTAATTATCTTTCTTACTGTGCATCCATAGCTGCTTTTGTATGAGCAACATATAACTGCTGGATTGCATCGATCTCTCCAAGACCTGCAATCTGTGTCTTTACACTGTCAAAGTTCTTAGATGCCTCAAACTGACTCTTCCATGAATCATCATCATCTCCGGCCATATCATTATTAGCATGATCTCCGGCAACAACCATAAGTGGACGAAGGATTACATTCTTATATCCGGCATCTTTTACTTTTGCGATAACGGATTCGCAGGAAGTATCTTCCGGCTCACCTTCTACTGTTCCGATGAATACATTCTTATATCCAAGCTGTTCCATCTGTGCCTGCATCTGAGAATAGCTGATCTTTGCTGTATGAGATGTTCCATGTCCCATGAATACAAATGCTGTGCCATCCTCTGCTGCTGCATCAAGGCTGTCATATTCTGCTGTCTTTACTGCTTCTGCAGTGATTGCCTTAGCTACTGCAGCCTTGTCTTCATTGATTGCTGTTGCGTCCGCTCCAACTTCTCCGAGAAGTGGTTCTGCGATTTTAACAGATTCGAATTTATCTTTGTAACTATTTACTGTTTCTGTTAACTCATCATACTCTGCACCGTGCATCAGATGTGTAGGCTGTACAACCAGTTTCTTTACACCATTCTTTACTGCACGCTCTAAAGCCTGATCCATGTTATCAATCTTCTCACCATCTCTTGCCTGTACATGATTAATGATGATCTGTGCTGTAAATGCTCTTCTTACGGACCAGTCCGGATTAGCTGCCTGAAGTGCTTTTTCAACTCCGCTGATATCGGCTGCACGGCTTGCATTAAAAGATGTTCCGAAACTTACTACCAGGAGTTCCTTCTCCCCGATGTTATCTTCATTTAACGGATCATCCTGGGAAGCATCCCCTGTATCTCTTCCGAAATAATCCGGATCAGCATTTTCACCTTCTACAAGTTCTTTCTGTGCATCTGTCAATTTGTCCCACGCTTCTTTCGCTTCTTTACACTGCTCATCCGTCTTGTCGTTTCTTTCCTGCACATAGATGGCATCAATCTTCTTTGCTACTTCATCTGCGGCTTTCTGATCGTCCTCTTTTGATGAATTCTCTGCAGTCTTCTTGCTGCTGTCTGAACTGCTACCTGCTTTGGAACCACATCCGCCAAGTGCTGCTACACACATAGCTGCTGATAATAATACAACTACCAGTTTCTTTTTCATTTCTTTTACCTCCTGATTTTCCGATTGTCAATGCACGAGATACAAAAAAACTCGGCCTCCGTCAGCTCCTTCCGAATATATAGCCAAAAAAAGCCTCCGTCAGAAAACGAAGACAACGAAAATAAAACTGTATTATACCACATACAGTTCTGTGATCCATTTCGTACTGCCAATTCCTCGTGGCCTGAACTTTTTCGTTCCTGTACTGCGAAAGGCAGGTCTCCCGGCTTATTGCTCTGACACATCTGCTCCCTTCCCGGTTCTCCCAGTGGATCTGTAGCTTCTGCTTGCAAAACACGGTGACGAGTTCGTACAGGATTCTCACCTGTAATACAACTACCAGTTTCTTTTTCATTTCTTTTACCTCCTGATTTTCCGATTGTCAATGCACGAGATACAAAAAAACTCGGCCTCCGTCAGCTCCTTCCGAATATATAGCCAAAAAAAGCCTCCGTCAGAAAACGAAGACAACGAAAATAAAACTGTATTATACCACATACAGTTCTGTGATCCATTTCGTACTGCCAATTCCTCGTGGCCTGAACTTTTTCGTTCCTGTACTGCGAAAGGCAGGTCTCCCGGCTTATTGCTCTGACACATCTGCTCCCTTCCCGGTTCTCCCAGTGGATCTGTAGCTTCTGCTTGCAAAACACGGTGACGAGTTCGTACAGGATTCTCACCTGTTTCCCTTTTCACCAGTCAGATCATTCTTTCCACAAATTATTCTGAATCCTTCTGACTGACACCTCACACAATCTTGATTAAATTTACTATGTAACCTTAACACAGTTGCCCAAATTATGTCAATACTGTCCCGGTCATCTGAATTGAAACATCCGCTTCGGAACAGCAAAAAACCCTCGTCCGACTTAATGTCAAACAAGGGTCTCTCGTACGTGCGCGAGAAGATTCGAACTCCCGACCTTCTGGTCCGTAGCCAGACGCTCTATCCAGCTGAGCTACGCGCACATATTATATTTGCTTGCCTCAGTTATTTATGTACCTCAGCAACGAAATTAATTATAGCGCAACGTTTTCTATCTGTCAACAACTTTTTCAAAATTTTTTAAATTATTTTTTTAAGCTCTGGTGGCCTGCAAGTCTTCCTTTTCTCTGGCCGTTTCTTTCTTCTTTTTATAATGGTATAATTATTACATATTTACAATACATCAGAAAATGAGGATTTCTTTATGACAAAAAAAGTTGCTGTAATCAATGATCTGTCCGGACTTGGACGCTGTTCCCTGACTGCTGCCATCTCCGTATTATCTGCGATGGGAATCCAGGCCTGTCCACTCCCTACCGCCATTTTAAGTTCACAAACAGAATACCCCAGCTACTACTGTTATGATTTTACCGATAAGATGGATTATTTCCGCCAGGAATGGAAGAAACTAGGCACTTCTTTTTCCGGAATCTATACTGGTTATGTTGCCAGTGTCTGCCAGATTGAACAGATCATGTACTTTCTGGATACTTTCCAGACAGCAGACACCTTTCTTCTGGTCGATCCTGTAATGGGAGACGATGGCGTTACCTATGATATGTATACTTCCGGGCTTCTGACTGCTATGAAAGAACTTGTCGCACGTGCAGATGTTATCACTCCTAACCTTACCGAATTCTGTCTGCTGACGGATATAGATTATAACAGCCTGCAGGATCCGTCTCTGTCTATACAGCAGCTCATTTCACGACTTAAGGATGCAGGGCAGACTTTGACAAAGGATCATGAAAAAAAGGTCCTCATCACTGGTATTCATTTTACTGCAGATGACGGAGTTCATAAGATTGGAAATCTCCTGCTAGATGGCTCTTCACATTTTCTTTCGGCATATCCCTGTTGCAACGGAAGTTATTCCGGTACGGGTGATCTCTTTGCTTCCTGCATCACAGGCGGACTTGCCAGAGATATTTCCCTTACGGAAATGATGCAGACCGCAGGTTCTTTTCTTGAAAAATCATTAATTGATTCTGTAGAAGAACATGTTCCGGTAAACGAAGGCGTTAATTTTGAAAAATATTTGTATCTCTTGCATACATAGAACCTGCCACTGGCAGCTTCTATTGCATACATTGGTATTAAAAATCACCATATATCTTTTGAAAATTTCTCTACTGAAACTCTTTCTTTTGATATATGGTGATCTTCTTTATTATTGGTATCTCAGATTGATATTTCGTTACATAATTTCTGACAACGTAATCTGTGCTCCCACAGCTTCTGCCTGTAATTTATAAACTTCCGGATAATATCTTGTCGAAAATACATATTCCCCATCATTTACAAATACTTCAACAGAGGATGTATCGGCCAGAATCTTCAGATTCTCCACTTCTTCCACTTCTACATATCTCATGCTTCTTCCGGAAGATACCGAAGTTTTATCCTGATCTGTAAAATGCATCCGGAATTTTCCGTCAGCATAATCCAGGATCAGCTTCTCTGAAAGGATAACTTTAAAGCGGTTCTTTGTAATATCCGAAATCGTCATTTCATATACCGGATATCCCTCTCTTACCAGCATACCTTTCACATCACTTACCAGATGTTTCTTCTCTTCTAGTTCTCTTATCGGACGTTGACAGATCTTGCCGTCTTTTTCAAAGATTTCTCTTGGAAATGTAAAGCAATGCTGCCATCCTGTCTGAATGGTCGGATTGCTGTATTCTTCGCAGTCCGGCATTCCCATCCAGCTGATGTGGATTCTTCTTCCGTCTTCCGTCTCAAAACTCTGCGGGGCATAATAATCAAACCCATAATCCCACAAATGATACTCTGACAACTTGTATTCTCCAAGAATATCTCCTTCTATCTCAAAGTATCCGGACTGATATACATTACGATCCTCCCAGATACCACCTTCCAGTCCCTGAACAGACGTGGAAAGAAGTTTCTTATCTCCGATTTTGAAATAATCCGGGCATTCCCACATATACCCGAATGGCTTTTCGGATTCCACCCGGTTTCTGAACTTCCAGTTTACTTTATCTTCAGATTCAAATACAAGTACCTGACCTATATCTTCGTTCGTTCTTGCACCCTGTACCATATAATAAGTACCATTTTCTTTCCATACCTTTGGATCTCTTACATGACAGGTCAGATCGTCCGGATAATCTGAATTTCTCATCAGTTCTTTTTTCTTTCCGAACGTCTTGCCGTCTTCCGTTATAACCAGAACGGTATTGCCCTCACGTCCGGTGCGGATGTAATCATATTCCCCGTCTTCTAATTTGACATTTCCTGTATAGTACAGATACATTTTTCCATCTTCAATAAATGCGGATCCGGAATATACTCCGTGACAGTCAAATGGCTGATCTGGATAAAGTGCGGTACCCTGATATTCCCACTTAATCATATCCTTGCTGGTATAGTGACCCCACATCTTCACACCGCCTTCTGCATTAAACGGCGAATACTGGAAAAACGCGTGATAGATACCCTGGAACTGGCAGAGTCCATTTGGATCATTCAGCCAGCCGACCGGCGGCATCAGGTGTAGTTTTTCACGAAATTTTCTATCTGATACGGATAACTCTTCTCTGGTTTTCTGGCTTTGTTCTGCTGTCTCTACTAATTTTACAAGATCTCTTGTTAATGCGTTCATAAATCAATCGTCTCCGTCTATCTATAAGCATTATTTCTATACACATTATTTTATAAGTGTCATAACTTTACTTGTTGTCTTAACTTCAGCAGGTTCTGCTTTTGTTACATTTCCGAATTCATCTGTATTTGTCAGAATCATCATTGTTGTCGTCTGATATCCTGCATTCTTGATTTCCTCAAGATCCGCTTCTATCAGAATATCTCCTGCATGTACTTTGTCGCCATCAGAAACTTTCTTTGTAAATCCTTTTCCATCCATCTTTACAGTATCGATACCGATATGGATCAGAAGTTCGCCACCCGCTTCTGTTGTGATACATACGGCATGACCTGTCTCGAAGATATTCGATACTTCTCCGTCGCATGGCGCTACGATTTTTCCGTCTGCAGGCTCTACTGCAACGGTAGCTCCGAGCATCTCTGATGCGAATGTCTCATCTGCTACTTCTGCTAACGGAATCTGTGTTCCATTTACCGGGCTTGTTAATGTCTCTTCTGTTGTAGCTGCTGTTGTGTCTGCTGCTGTGTCGTCTGTTGCTACTGCGTCTGTTGTTTCCATATTTTCTACTGCTGCTGTCTCTGCTGCATCTGCGGTTGCTGCCTTTGGTTCTGCATCCTTATAGATCAGGAATGAGATCACGAATGCTACGCCAACTGCAATCACCATCTCGATCAGGTACTGAAGCGGCTGGTTCAGGCAGAGCAGGATACCGAAGATACCTGTCACACCAGTTCCTTTCGCTCCAAGATGTACCAGTGATGCATATAATGCCCCACATCCTCCACCGATACATCCGGCGATGAATGGTTTGAAGAATCTTAAGTTTACACCGAAGATTGCAGGCTCTGTAATTCCCATAAATGCACTGAGTGATGATGGAAGCGCCAGAGATTTGATCTTCTTATCTTTAGACTTAATACCTACTGCAAGTGCTGCAGCTCCCTGTGCTACGTTGGCTGCACTTGCAAGTGGAAGCCAGTATGTAACACCGTATTTTGCAAGCTGTCCGATGTCAATGGCTGTATACATCTGATGAATACCGGTTACTACGGTTGGTGCATATAAACCTCCCATGATCAGGCTTCCGATTCCGAGAGGAAGCGTTAGCATCCACTGGATTGCTCCGAGAATTGCATTTTCAGCCCATACGAAGATCGGTCCTACAATTGATAATGTAAGATAACCTGTTACAAATACGCTGACCAGAGGTGTTACGAACAAGTCAAGAACTTCCGGAACGATCTTATGTAACTTCTTCTCGATCACTGCCAGAATCCATACGGCGATGATAACCGGAATGACGTGTCCCTGATATCCGACCATATCGATCTTGAACAGTCCGAAGAAGACGCTCTGTGTCTGCTGTACACCCTCTGTTGCTACAGTATAAGCATTCTGCAGTGACGGATGGATCATGATCATACCGATAACTGCACCAAGATACTGGTTCGCACCGAATGCTTTTGCAGCTGAGAATGCGATCAGGATCTGCAGGAATGTGTAAGCAATGTTACTGAACAGATTCGCAAATACATAAATCGAACTGTGTGTATTAATATGGAGGAATCCGTTGCTATTCATAAAATCAAGTGAGTTCATGATTCCCATTAAGAAACCGCTGGCTACGATGGCCGGAATGATCGGTACGAAGATATCACCAAGCAGCTTGATCGCACGCATGAACCAGTTCTGCTTCTCTGCAGCTGCCTCTTTTGCCTCTGCTTTCGAGCTTGCCGTGATACCTGCGATGTCGATGAACTCAGCAAATACTTTATTTACCGTACCGGTTCCGAGGATAATCTGAAGCTGTCCCGATGCTTCGAAGACTCCTTTTACCCCATCTACATTTTCAAGTGCTTCTTTACTTACTTTCTTATTATCTGCAATGACAAGACGAAGTCTCGTTGCACAATGTGCTGCAGATGCAATGTTCTTACTTCCGCCGACATGATCCAGGATGTCCTGTGCGGTCTTTCTGTAATCCATATTAACTCTCCTTCCTTGCTTTATGTGTAATCGTTTTCACATCTTGTGATTTTATAATAAAAAAAAATGCCATTTGTAAAGATGGCACTTTTACTGATATTTGCTATTCGATTTTGTGCGGTTTGCACGAATTCTGTTGTTTTTGACTGATTCGGAATCTATTTACACATTTTACACACTGATTTTCTGCTCCGGCATCTCTTAGTCTTCTATATTTTCTTCCGGATCATCAATGTTAGCGAGCCGGAATCCAAGTTTGATCTCTACCGGAATGCTTTCATCCCTTTCTATTACATCCAACAGGAGTTCTGCGCCCCGGATTCCACTGGTCTTATAGCCAAAATGCACTGTTGGTATTCCACCTGTTACCGCCTTTAAAAGCTGATTATCGCCAAATCCGGTAACCTGAATCGATGTATTTTCTAATATATAACGGAATCTGGATCCTGTGTCTTCTACATTCTTCGGAATCTGACTTCCGGCATAAGTATGAATCGCTTCGATTGCCCCGGCTGCGATTGTATCAGTGGCGCATGATATGATATCGATGTCATGTTTTTCATTCAATAATTCCAGAACCTTTTCATATCCGGATTCTGTCGTGAACTCCGCCACCTTATAATATCCGTCTTTTAATTCTTTTCCCGACCTTTTCAGACCTTCCCGGAATCCATCTTCTCTGGCCGCTCCAGCTGCTTTATCTTCTCTTGATACTCCGATATATGCAATCTCTTTCCGGCTCTTTGCCGCAACCGCACATCCCATGGCCTCCCCTGCGCCGTAATCATCATGATAAATACAGTTCGCATATTTCGTATGCTGACCAATCACAACCACCGGTACTTTCGATTCTTTCAGAAATCTCCGGTATTCCGCCGTGATCATCGTTCCCACAAGAATAATCCCGTCTACCGGATAATTCTCGAACAGACGCATATACTCTATTTCCTTCGCCGGTGTATTATCCGTTCCGGCAAGCAGCATCTGGTAATTCCGCTCCGAAAGAACCTTTTCGATTCCTGCCGTGATCCGGCTGATGGATTCTGAATTAATCTTTGGTACAACCACCCCGATCAGACACGCTTTCTTGGTTCTAAGCATACGCGCCTGCGCCGATGGCTGATAGCCGGTCTCATCAATTACTTTCTTAATCTGTTCTTTCTTCTCGTCACTGACGTATCCGCCGTTCAGGTATCTCGACACCGCTGCGCTGGATACTCCTGCCAGTTTGGCAATTTCTTTGATCGTCATATACTGTTACTCCCTCTGTTCTTCTTCACTGCAGAATATTATAGCACATTCCTTCTACAGATTTTCTCCATTCTTACTGATTAGTATTTATCTGTATTATAACTGAAAAAGCCCGCCTAAGCGAGCTTTTTGCCAGATTGCGTATTAACCTTCAAACTGACTATGGTATAACTTATGGTAAAATCCACCTTTTTTCAGCAATTCTTCATGATTGCCCTGCTCGATGATCTTACCGTCTTTCATAACTAAGATTAACGAAGCATTCCGTATCGTCGAAAGTCTGTGTGCCACGATAAAGCTTGTTCTTCCTTTCATCAGCTTATCGAATGCTTCCTGTACCTGCAGTTCGGTACGGGTATCGATACTTGATGTCGCCTCATCAAGAATCAACATCGGCGGCAGACAGAGCATGACTCTTGTGATACACAGAAGCTGCTTCTGACCCTGGCTGATACTGTCTTCGTGAAGCACCGTGTCCAGACCTTTTGGAAGTCTCCGGATGAATTCCCAGCTTCTTGCTTCCTTCGCTGCACGAATGATCTCTTCATCGGTTGCATCCGGTTTTCCAAAGCAGATGTTGTCTCTTACGGTTCCGCTCTTGATCCAGGTATCCTGCAACACCATACCAAAGCTGCTTCTAAGGGCATGTCTGGATACCTCCCGGATGTCCTTTCCATCCACCAGGATCTTTCCTTCATCTACATCATAGAAACGCATCAGCAGGTTGATAAATGTCGTCTTACCGCATCCTGTCGGACCAACGATTGCAATACGCATACCCGGTTTTACATCCAGATTGAAGTTCTCGATCAGTTCTTTTTCTTTATCATAACTAAATGCCACATCGTCGATTGTAACATTGCCATCAACTGTAGCAAATGCTCCTTCCGCATCCAATGTCTCTTCTTTCTGCTCTAACAGATCAAAGATACGGTCCGCACATGCCAGCGCATTCTGCATCTCTGTGACTACCGAACTGATATCGTTGAACGGCTTCATATACTGGTTCGCATACGCTAACAGTACAGAAAGTCCTCCGACCGTCAACGTGCCGCCCGGTATCAGAAATGCTCCAAGTAAAGCCACTCCGGCGTAAATGATATTATTGACGAATCGTGTGGACGGGTTCGTTAAACTGCTGTAGAACACTGCTTTCTGGCTGTAGTTCTGCAGTTCTTTATTAATCTCATCAAATCTTCTGGATGATTCTTTCTCGTACCCAAATGCTTTTACTACTTTCTGTCCGCCGATCATTTCTTCAATCAGTGCGGTCTGCCGTCCTCTGGTCTCACTCTGCTTCCGGAACATCGTATAAGATCTGGAAGAAATGAATTTCGCCACTACGAAACTAAATGGTGTCAGTACGATCACCAGCAGTGTTACCCACACATTCTTAGAGAACATGAAAATCAGTGTCACAACAATCGTCACGATTCCTGAAAACAACTGTGTAAATCCCAACAACAGACCATCGGATAAGATATCTGTATCTGCAATGACACGGCTTACAATATCTCCGGTGCTGTGCTGATCCAGATAAGACAACGGCAGTACCTGGATATGACGGATTGCCTGTGAACGGATATCCTGCACGATCCGGTAAGTCATCCGGTTGTTCAACAGATTCATGAACCACGTAGCAAATGCTGATATCACGATAAAAATCAGAATCTGCTTCAGATAATACCACATCATATCAAAGTTCACCTGATGTGCCGATACAACTTCATCAATTGCATCACCGAATAAAACCGGCACATATAACTGCAATACTACAGAGATTGCAGCAAAGATTACACTGAATACAAGGAAAATCTTATACTTTCCTATGAGCTTTAATAATTTCTTCATTACTCTGCCGCTCCTTTCTCTGCTTTCTCTGTCATTTTATCCGCTTTGTCCAAATCTTTTCCGGTTTCCTTTGAAGATTTAACTGCAGCCGGACGTTCTTCCGGGAACTGTGAATAATAGATCTCCTGATAGGTCTCGCAAGTCTCCATCAGTTCTTCATGGGTTCCCTGTCCTGCCAGCTCACCGTCCTCCATAACCAGGATCTTGTCTGCCTGACGGATACCGGAAATTCTCTGAGATACCAGGAAGGTTGTCACATTGCCTTCCAGTTCACCGATTGCTTTACGAAGCGCTGCGTCTGTCGCAAAATCCAGCGCACTTAAGCTGTCGTCCAGAATCAATATCTCAGGCTTGCTGACCAGTGCACGTGCGATCGTCAGACGCTGCTTCTGTCCGCCGGACAGGTTACGTCCGTTCTGTTCTACTTCAGAATCAAGCTTTCCAAGCTTAGCTTCTACAATATCTTTTGCCTGAGCGATTGTGATTGCTTTCCACAGATCTTCATCTGAAGCCTGATCATTGCCCCACTTCAGATTATCGCGGATACTTCCTTTGAACAGGATGGAACGTTGCTGTACCACTCCGATCTCACTGCAAAGTTCTCCCTGCGGATAGTCCTTTGCATTGATACCATTTACTTTTACCGTTCCTTCCTGTGGATCATAGAATCTCGGGATCAGGCTGACCAGTGTACTCTTACCACTTCCGGTTCCTCCGATGATTCCGATCGTCTGTCCTTTCTTCGCACGGAAGGTGATGTCCGATAAGCTGGATGCTCCGGCACCTTCGTATGTGAAGGTGACGTGGTTGAATTCAACTGCCAGATTACTGTCGGCCTGTTCATTCTCGCCGTCTGTCCCATATTTTCTTTGATCAACATTTATCTGTTCATTCTTCATCTGCTCAGCCGCCACTTTGTATTCCATGCTGGACTTCACATCCAGAATACCGGACACACGGTCTGCGCAAGCCATTGATTTGTTCAACGTAATGATCAGGGATGCCAGCTTGATCAGTTCTACGATAATCTGTGCCATATAGTTATACAGCGCTACTACCTGTCCCTGCTGCAGATTCCCGATATTGACCTGCACTCCGGCACGTGCGATCAGTAACACAGTTGCTCCGTTAATCAATACATACGTGAGCGGATTCAAAAGGGCAGAAATTCTTCCTACGAACTCATTCAATCTTGTAAGTTCTCTGTTTCCTTCTTCGAATTCTTCCACCGCCTGTTCTTCCCTGCAGAATGCACGGATGACACGGACACCTGTCAGATTCTCTCTCGTAAGTCCTGTCACACGGTCCAGACCTGCCTGTACTTTCTTGAACAGCGGAATACTGATCAGCATAATCGAAAATACAACGACAAACAGGATCGGTACTGTCACTACAAAGATCAGTGCACAGCGCACATTGATGGTAAATGCCATCACCATCGCACCGATTACGACAAACGGACTTCTAAGTAACAGACGCAGTCCCATGTTAATTCCGTTCTGCACCTGGTTCACATCGTCCGTCAGTCTCGTGATCAGTGTGTCTGTTCCGAGCGTATCCAGTTCTGTAAATGACAATCCCTGGATATGGTCGAACATTGCCTGTCTGACGCTGGTCGCAAATCCAACACTTGCCTTTGCGGCAAAGAACTGTGCGGTAAAACTGCACAACAGTCCGACTGCTGCCATGAGCAGTAACACGAAAAACATTTCCACAATATATCCATAGTCATTCTTCGCAACGCCCACATCAATAATCTGAGCTACCACAACCGGAACCATAAGGTCGAACACGACTTCTAATAATTTGAATAGCGGTGCCAAAATACTCTCTCTGCGGTAAGGTCTCAGAAACTTCTCAAGACGCTTCATTTCTTTCACTCCATTCCTTTTTCCGATAACTAATAAGTCATCGTTATCTACTTATTATAATATCCCTTGACTGTTTTATTATAGTCCGTTATCATTGATATGAATAATATTGTTTTTATAGCTTTGCAATACAAAAAATATATAAGGCAGGTAATCCAACATGGAACTCAGACAGTTAGAATATTTCCGCGAGATCGCATCCACCGGCAGCATCAACGAAGCTGCAAGACACTTAAATATGTCCCAGCCTCCGCTCAGCTACCAGATCCGTCAGCTGGAAAATGAATTAAATGTAAAACTTTTCGACCGCACCAGCAAGGGCGTTACTCTTACTGAAGCCGGAAAGCTTCTCTACGACCGATCCGGTAATCTGCTGGAATACGCCAGATCTACCGAGCTCGAGGTCTCGAAAACCGGGAAAAAACGGATCCTGCGTATCGGTCTGACTCCCACAACTGTAGATACCATCATGCCTTATATTTCCCAGTTTTCGAAAAAAAATCCCGACGTGAACTTTGAAGTCCACGACGGGATCACTTATTCGCTTTATCAGTATCTTCTGGACGGGATCATCGATATCTCCGTTGCCAGAACACCACTGCGTCTTGACGAAGTGTCTTATATGGAATTGTGTTCTGAGCCGATGATTGCAGTATCAGCACCCAAAAATATGGTTTCAAAGACCGCTGACGTTACCACAGATACACCGCATAATTCTTCGAAACACAATGCGGTTTCTTCCTTAAAGCTCTCCGATCTTTTACATAGACCGCTGATCTTATACCGGAGATACGAAGAACTCATCATGAATACCTTTCATGCCCAGAATATGAATCCGGACATCTTCTGTGTCTGCGATGATCCCAGAGGTGCCATGCTGTGGGCGAAAGAAGATCTTGCAACTGCCATCTTTCCGCAGTCCATGGCTAGCTTGTGTGACGGACTTTGTATACAAGAATTGGATGAGCCTGATCTTATAACTAAGATACTTCTGATCTGGGCGAAGGGAAAGAAACCGGTGCCGCTGGTGCAGGAATTTCTGGATGTGTGTGGTGAGCATTAGCACATTAGAGCTTGCGGCTCACCCACCATATACCAATTATAAGATATACCGCCATCATTCCTAATATGGCAGATGTTGCAACCAGTTGATTCATATTTTCCAAAGCAACTACTAACAGCAGAAGTACAATTTCGCCACACCAATAGGACCAGATACATTTCCTTTTTCCGTAATCAGTAATCCAAGTTTTGGAATCCACGATCCAGAGTAAATTGATGAATATTCCAAAACCAATAGATACAATTAGAGAAGTGGCCGCTTCCGCTGACATATTTATCATTCCATTTTTTACAAATACAATACATAACACCAATAAATCATACGCCAATAACAATATGCCATTTCTTTTCAATGATTTGATACTTTTCTGCATATCCATCTCTCCTCTCCAAATAGAAATCTTAGATAAACCCATCTACTTCTTCCTGCAGATTTACTCCATAAGAGAATACATAGGCTAAACATAAAACAATAATTCCAAAAATGAATCCTCTCACTTCAAAATTGATATCTTTCAGTCCATTCATTTTAATCAATACTCCGCAAATATAAACGACCACATTCTGAATCGTCGGCATTACTATACTGTAAATTCCTATTTTCTTTACTCTTTCTACATTTTCTGCTGTAAACGTTGTGCCCATTTCTGGTTGTTCCTTTGTGCCTTCCAGTGACTTCAGTATTTTATGAACGTTGCGAAAAATCAGGGCCAGTAATATAGATGTTGCTCCCAACAGCAGAAGCCACACGGATACCAGATGCATCCGCATATTTCCCTTTGCATCAATCAGTGTAAAGAACATCCCGTAGGCATTCATCATGGTATCCTGTTTGATGCCGAATATAGCCCCGTTAATGTGCACGCTGTGCATAGGTATAGCCGATCCCGCCCAAAGTAATACGATACCATCGAACCAATGTAAGATTTCCAGAAATCTCATCAGACTGGTCAGTGGTTTCCGGAATTTTTCAAAACTTTTCATCTTCATATTATTCACCCTCCTCTTCATCCAGATTTCCATCAAATTTTAAAATATCACCTACATCACATTGAAGGAAATAACAGATACGATTCATCGTATGCAAACGGATACCTTTGGCTTTTCCGCTTCGGAGTACCGACAGATTGGCCTCGGTAATACCGACTTGTCTGCATAATTCTTTTGAAGTCATTCCCTTCTTTTTCAGGACTTCATCCAAGCATATACGAATTCCCATATTTCCTCCTTTCTGTGTTTGGAAATTATTGTTTTTCGATAATTTATAATTTTATTATAGCAAGGAATTATCGTTTGTCAATAATTTTTACCACGCAATATTCCAACCGTTTTTTTCGTAATTATGTGATTTTTCCAACTTTTCTTATATTTTTAACTCTAAAGAATCTTCTTTCGGCAACTACTTATAAACGCATGGCCCCAAAAAAAGATTATCCGGATAGTTCCCTTTCTCCAGATAATCTTTTCTTCTATGATTCACTATGCTGTTTTATATTCTCGCTTACTCCACTTTCGTCTTCTTCGGCAAAAACAGACTCAAAAGTAACGATACCACAAACACTCCTGCCACTGCATTTCCATTAAACACATCTCCTACCGCACTTGGAAATGCTGTAAAGAAGTTCCCGGATGTCTGTGTCAGACCAACTCCGATACTAAATGACAGTGACACGATAATCATTGTTCTGTCATCGAATTTACATTCTTTCAGCATCTTGATTCCTTCATACATGATCGATCCAAACATCATAACTGTACATCCGCCAAGCACCGCCTGTGGAAGTGAATTGAAGAATGCTCCAAGCGGCGGGAATAAAGATGCAAGTATCAGAATCAGTGCTCCCATCAGAATCGTAAAACGGTTGATCACCTGTGTCATCGTCACAAGTCCGATATTCTGACTGAATGATGTCAGCGGCAGACATCCGAAACATCCGGAGATTGCACTTGAAAATCCATCAACTGCCAGTGAACCGCGAAGTTCTTTCACCTTAAGATCACGTCCAAGTGCTCCCGTACAGACTGCCGTCGTTGCACCTGTCGTCTCTGCTGCCGATACCAGGAATACGATTGCGATCGTAAAAAATGCTCCCAGATTGAATACCGGCTTATGACTGGTCAGGAACACAAGCTTCGGGATACTGAACACACCAACCTCCTGAATCGTCTTATGAATACCGGAAAAGTCAACCATCGGTGCGATTCCCGCTACAGTAAATATAATTGCAAGTGCATAGCCAAATACCAGTCCGACCAGCACATTTAAATTCTTATATACGCCTTTCAGTACTTCTCTGGATACCAGACATACGATCAATGTAAATGCTCCAACGACCAGATGATACCAGGAACCGAAGTCTTTCACTCCACTTCCGCCGCCCCAGGAATCCATACCTACCGGCAGAAGTGATAATCCAATCGCGATAACTACACAAGCCGATACAACCGGAGTCAGATATTTTCTCCAGTACTTGGCACTCAGTCCAACAAAACCTTCAAAAATACCACCCAGAATAACTGCACCAACCATACCTTCATATCCAAGATTCGGATTCGTTGCAATTACCAACAGACTTCCAAGAAACGTAAAACTGACTCCCATAATAATCGGAAGTCCTGATCCGATCACTCCAATCGGATATAACTGTAAACAGGTTCCGATTCCGGCTACAAACATCGCACACTGCAATAACTGTGTAATCTCCGCCGAACTTAAATGCGCCCCATTACTTCTAAGTACTGCCGCACTACACACGATCAGTACCGGAGCCAGATTCGATACGAACATCGCCAGTACATGCTGTAAGCCAAACGGAATGGCTTTTCTAAGTGGAACCCTGCCGTTCAGCTTATAAATATTCTCTTCACTGACCGTCGTTATCTGTTCTTCTTTGTTGCTTTCCATGACATTTCCTCATTCTCTCTGTAAAATTTTATTTATTATAAATTTAACTTATATTTTACGAGAAAGCAACCGTGGAAGTAATAAATCCATTTATTACTTTTAAAAGAAGACTATTGCATCTGCAACAGCCTTCCTGATTTTGCTCAATTTTCTTTTTTTGTTTCTTCTATAATTCGTTGAATTGTAGTTACCGCTTCCTCCAATTCATCCGCAATTTGTTCTATAGGCTTTCCTTTTTTCAACTTCTTTCTAATCTGATTTTCCAGAAGACTCCGTTCTCCAAGTTCAATTCCAGCTTCTACCCCAGCCTCATACTCCGCTTTCCGTAATTTTTTCTCTTCAAATTCTTTATCATACTCATAGATGCTCACTTTGATCACCTCAGCCTTATTCTTCATCAAAAATTCTGCCAGAATTCCTTCCTCTATGCATTCATCTACCGCTCGCGTAACTGCTTCTTCCAGAGGAATATTCTGCGTCACATATTTTCTTACCCTCGCAACATATTTAGCATATTCCTTTAATGTTCTGCAGTGTTCCATCAGTTCTAGATTATGACCATCATTTACATTCAACATAGTCACCCTTAATTCCAGATCCGGATTATCCGTCGGGTTCTCATAAGCTGAAGATAATCGGAATTCATTATAATCGTCTACCTTTTTCGTCCCATTATAAAACACAATAAATCTTGGTGTCGGTATCTTTTGTATTACCGTTGAATATAAAGATTTCTGAACTACTAATCTTTGATATTCATCCGCAATATAGAATAAATTTCTAAGCGGAATATTCGGGTTATACGTCGACTGGTGCTCATACAAATATAAATTCATATCCATAATAAATGCCAGATCATTTTTCATTCCCATATAAATTGCATTTTTTAATGTGACAATCTGCAAATCTTCTGCATTAGTATAATTCCGACCATTCACTGCATTATACAATGATAGCAGATTTTCTTTATCATGATACAACATTCGAAAAATCGTATCTTTGTATGGCCGTTTTGCCTTTAACTGACGGTTGTTTACCTGATACTTTTTGTTGCGTCTCTTCTGACTCTTTCTTCTCGCCATATTTAATTCCTCCTATGTGCAGGAGGATATCTTACTTACACGTTCAGTCCTCTCCTGCTTTTTACAATTGATTGGTATAAAAAGCATAGATTTCTGAAATGTAATTAGAATGTAGATGGTATATGATTCAATATACCTTAGATTTCTTTTGAAGTATGCTTTTATATAGATTAACATACAAGTAAATATTATTCAATATATTTTTTCAGATAAATTAAACAGCAAAAAAATTCAACTTCGTCTCATCAAACGTAATCTTCTGCCCTTTCCTTCTAAAATACTCCTCCACAACCTGATACATCTCCTCATACCGTCCTTCGCATGCACAATTTCCCAACGGTTCGATCCAGCATGACTGCTTCCCACAGGCATCTCTTAAGTGGACTTTAAAATTCAGTCCTTTCTCCTCCAGCAATCCGTTCACTTCAATAATTCATATCTGCTATCTCCTCCAGTTCTTTTCACTATAGTATCCGGCTGCATTGAATATCGTTGCGAATACATTGATCATCTTGTTCGACGTATACACTGCATGATACCGGTTATATTTTCCCCAGTCTGCATTCGCCAGTGTCCATGTTCCGGATACAGCAGCAAGATAAATAACAGCACACAAAAATCCCACGATAAGTTCGCCTGTTGCCATCAAGTGTCCATACTTCTGATTCAGCATCTGTGCTATCACTCCTGCCATGATCAGGCTTGCAAGCATACTGATCCAGAGTTTGTTCAGAATATAGCGGTTCAGCTTTGAGCCCATCCACAATATAATTGCAAGAATAAATGCCCCGCCATACAGGTAGATTACATACTGCTTCAATACCGCTGTATCACGACACACAATATATCCTCTTCCCATCAATGTTCCGATTGTAAAAAATCCGACAGGCTGTACAACTGCCCCCAGAAGCAACAATGTCAGATGCACTTTCATATTCGCCGAACATGTTCCTATGATCAGCAGACCTACCACAGCTGCAAGTGAAATCAGCCCGACATAAAGATGTGTTCCGATATAATCCTTCGGAAGCAGCCATATAGATATCACACTTAAGATCGTTCCTGCAATAAAAAAGCATGCAATCTCATTGTTCATCTCATCCCTGCTTAATTTCTTCTGTACAATATCCTCTTTCAAAAGAATTGCCAGACGTACCTGCCACTCTTCTTTTTCTTCCTCAATCTCAAGCTGATCGATCGATGTAATGTCAAGCTTACTTTTCAATGCCTTCTGACAGGTCAATTTTGTCTCTTTTAATGTTCGTTCTTCTTTTTCGATCTCATCTAATCTGTGAGATAATGCTTCCTGTAAAGTCAATCTATTTTCATAGATATCTTTGATCTCCTGTACCGGAATACCGATCAGACGCAGCTTTTTAATTTCCTGAAGCTGTTCTACATCTGTTTCTGAATACTCCCGGTAATTATTTTCCTGATTACGTGCCGGATGGATCAGTCCTTCTTCTTCATAAAATCTTATATTCGCCTTGGAAATCCCAACCTGTTTTTCTACATCTTTAATCTTCATAAAGTGACACCTTCTTTCCATTCTTCCAGTCTGCCTCTGTAATGATCTCTTTGCGGTGTTTTATCGTCTTGTATTTTACTTTACCAAATAAACCTTTCTGCTCTTTACAATAAATGATATGAACTGCCATATGAAACTTCTGGTTCTCGTCTTCCAACTCATGACTGTATTCCAGATGAGTCGCACTGTAACGAAGCAGAAGCACTTCACCGGCTCCCACCGATACATTCCCACCATCCACAGACATAACCTGAAATGTAATGGTTCCCGGTATTTCGATTTCTTTTAATTCAATCTGTTCTTTTATTACTGTCTGAAGTTTAGAAATGATTTTGTTTCTTTCTTCACTTTTTTCCATACTGTCACCTTCCCTCATTCCGAATATCTACATCCTTCTCCCTCTTTGTTAAGATGATTATATTCCTTCAAGCCGCTTGAAGGTCAAGAGATTCACCATATTTTTCTTCCATTTTTTGCCTTTACTCGTATTCCCGCTCGATTTTTTTCTCTGCCAGCCGCTCTGTCTCTTCTATTGCTTCTTTATAGCCGGTCAGTGCCGCAAATGGTGCAAACTGAGCCGCTCGGTCTGCTATCGGCATCGGCGGATGTGTCTCCGATACATGATGCGGAAGGTTCAGAATATCTCCATACTTTTGCTGCACTTCGATCACCGATTTCTGTAATTTCCCCGAAACCTGTGTAACATTTTCTTTCGAAACATTTTCTTTCCTCACGCTTTATGTCCTCCGATCTGCCGGTTCCGTTCCATCGCAGTTCCATCCTCCTGCAGATTCATTCCTTTTAAGATTGCATTCTTCCCATATTTTTTCTTGATATCCAGCATCGCCTTCTGCATCTTCTTTTCCCGTTCCAGCTTCTCATTCTTCTCTTCCTTTTCCTTCTTTGCAATTCCAAAATCTGTAAAAAGATTCATCTGTTCATACTGCTGTTCTTCCTGGACCTCTTTCTCACTGATCACATGATTCGCTGCCATCGTAATCCGGCGGATCAGAAGATCCGGATTCACAATTTCATGATACAGCTTTACACCTGCCTGTGTCATCAGCCTCGATGAAGAAGTATGCTGCTTCAGATTAGCGGTTCCGTGTGCATGTTTCGGCAGCTTCCTGCCGTACCAGTCTGTCGTGATCTCCCCTACATTTTTCTTCGTTCCTTGTTCCAGATTCTTGATGTCGTATCCAATCGTCAGAACGATCTGATCCGTTACGAGACGTTTATCTACCAGATCCAATGCCAGCTGATCGATCATTTCCTTTACCACGATCTTCGTCTGCTCGAAATTATATGGACAATGCAGTACCTGTCCCGCACCCATACTGTTATTTTCGGGCTTATACGCCTTCACATCTGCGATCGTGCATGGCTCCCATCCCCATGCATGGTCAATCAGAAGTTCTGCATTCACCCCAAATAGCCGGTACAGCAAATCTTCATTATAATATTCCCCCGGCTTACCAAGAGAACATCTTGCCACATCTCCCATGGTAAATAATCCGACTTCCGCAAGCTTCTTCGCATACCCCGGGCCCACACGCCAGAAATCCGTGATCGGCTGGTGCGCCCACAAAAGCTTCCTATAAGAAATTTCTGTAAGTTCTGCGATCCTCACCCCATTCTGATCCGGCTCGATATGCTTCGCCACAATATCCATGGCAACTTTACACAGGTACAGATTCGTTCCGATTCCGGCCGTTGCCGCAATCGACGTCTCCTGCTGGATCTCCCGAATAATCTTTCCAGCCAGCTCTCTTGCCGTCATCCGGTAAGTATTCAGGTAATCGGTCACATCCATGAATACCTCGTCAATGGAATAGACATGGATATCCTCCGGTGCAACGTATTTCAGATAAATGTTGTAGATCTCCGTACTGCATTTCATATATAATGCCATTCTCGGAACCGCCGTAATATAATCCAGTTCCAATTCCGGATGTAGTTTTATTTCTTCATTATCTACGGAAGTTCCTGCAAACTTCTTTCCGGGTGCCATGCAGATCCGTCTTTTATTCACTTCTTTTACCTTCTGCACGACCTCGAAGAGTCTGGCACGGCCCGGTATCCCGTAGGATTTCAAGGAAGGAGACACTGCCAGACAGATAGTCTTTTCCGTACGGCTTTTGTCCGCTACTACCAGATTGGTCGTCATCGGATCCAGTTCTCTTTCTTTGCATTCTACCGATGCGTAAAATGATTTCAGGTCGATTGCGATATAGCTTCTCCGTCCTTTGTCTGCCATGCCTGTTCTCCTCCTTCCTTTACTCACAAATTCATTCACAAAGTTTTTCTACTTCGAATGTATGTTCTCATTATACCAATATTCTGATTTTTCCACAATACAGAAGCAGTTACAAATTATTTTTTCTAAAACTATTGACCTTCAAGTTACTTGATGGTTTATATTATAGACAACAAAAGAGAAGAAACAAAAAATTGATAAGAATGCCGGCTATTACCAAATTCTCTTAAAGAAAGGGGACATTAAAATGAAGAACGGAACAAGAAACGAAAAAGTTGTCTTTGATATTATTTTTAACTTAATATGCATGATATACATAATCTACAGCTGGATGTCAATTACAAATGTTGGAGTCGTAACTGCACTGACACATAATAATGGTGATGCTATGCTACTGATCTTCGGTGCTGCAATTGTTCTAATCGTCTTTTTTATAATCGATATCATTTCTTTAATATTAGGCAAAAAGCAAAAAGGATATTTGCTGCCGGGGTATGTCGGAGTGTCTATTGGTGTGAAATGTATCGCAATACTATTCCTGGTTTTAGCATATATATTGAAGCTTAAAATCTAAGTACCCGCCACCGGTGGCTTCTTTCAAACACATAGCGCTACAAAGAACCTCCCGCTGGTATCTTCTCTTGTATACTTTGATATGTCAAAAATACGGCCGGCAATATATTCTTACTCATAATCTCAGAATATATGCCGACCGCATTTTCTATCTGCCAAATTATTTATAATCCATCACCAGAAACATCGGTTTGATCGCTACCACTTCGTCATACTCTTCTTTCTCGACGACTACGCTGGAATTCAACGCTTTCAGATCTTTTTTCAAAACCTGCAATGCTTCCGGAATATTTCTCGCACGCCCTTCTTTCATAATTTCCTGCATTCTCTTTAGCACAATCGGATGTGCATAGTGAGCCGGTACCGGAAAATCCGGATACACTCTGATATACTCTTCCATCTGACTGATCGATTCCGTCAGCCGCTTCTCAATATAATTCTTATTATTCTTCGAAGTCGGAAGTACATTCGCTCCGGCAAATAAGAAGATTGCAGCCAGACCAAACAAAAGGAAATACATTCCAAATCCTGCATGGGTCGTCAATGCATAGATACCATAGACGAACGCCGCACCGCCCATCAGTACGATTGCAAGAGCTACCCATTTATACGCCGGGTTACTTCTGTCATAAGTACGCTTTTTCTTCGCCGACTGACTCAAGTCCATATAGATATCCGATTGCTTTTTCAGATACTGTTCTGCCTGCTCCAGCTTCACGAGACATCTTTTTGTTTCTTCCGATACATTTCTTTCTCTTTGCTTTTCTGCCAGCCATCTTTCCTTCTCTGCCAGCTTTCTCTCAGCCTCAAGACTGTGTACCGGAATATCCGGATATTCTTCTTCTATGTACGCAAGAAATCTGTCCACATCTTCTTCATGTTTGAAATTGCATTGCTTTTCTTTTCCGTCCTCATATACGACCACAAGATAGGATAATGTACCGAATACTCCTTTTCCTGTAAATCCACCCTTACTCATGGCGATTCTTTTGAAGATCCTTTTTACAGAACTGATCGGTATGTAATACCTTCTGTCAATATAGAAACTGCTAAGATACACCGCCTTTTTTCCAATGCCACAAGGTCCGATCTTCTTACATTCTTTTCTGTCTTTTATCAATTCTTCATCCGGAATCGATACATTACCCAGTCTTCGTGGTTTCATCTTTTCATCATCTCATTTCTGTCAATTCATTCTGCCTTTTTATGTATTCAAATTACGCTGTCTTACAACTATGCTTTCATTGGTTTCTTTGTAGCATGGATAAAGATTCCAAGGAATGCTGCTGCCAGAATAATTCCTACCGGATAAGCAACCTTCGTAGAAAGTCCCAGACACTCTTCTGCACAGAAGAAATATGTCATGGAAACTGCACTCATGAATGTTGCCGGTACCGCTGTGATCCAGTAATTCTTCTTCTCGCGGAACAGATACATACTTGCTGTCCACAGAACGATCATAGCAAGTGTCTGGTTTGTCCAGCTGAAGTATCTCCATACGATTGCATAATCCAGATGTCCGACAAATGCTCCGACTGCCAGAAGCGGAACACATAACATCAGACGTTTCTGCATCTTATTCTGATCAACTTTGAACCAGTCTGCCAGTACCAGACGGGCACTACGGAATGCAGTATCTCCGGAAGTGATCGGGCATACGATAACTCCGATCATTGCAAGTGCAACCCCGACACCGCCCATAGTCTTAATACATACATCATAGATTGCTGATGACTGACCATTTGCAAGAATATCATTCAGACCTGTACTCAGACCACCTGTGATTTTATAAATAGAACATCCTGCTGCTGCCCAGATCAGTGCGATCACACCTTCTGCAACCATCGCACCATAGAATACGAAATGTCCCTGTTTCTCAGACTTCATACAACGTGCCATCAGTGGTGACTGTGTAGAATGGAATCCAGAAATAGCTCCACATGCTACGGTAATGAACATGAAGCTCCAGATTGGCTTTCCCGCCGGATGCATATTGGTAAAATGCGTCCAGATCTCAGGAATCGTATAATTCGGATTCATAAAGATACCAAAGATAACACCGACTGCCATAACGATCAGACAGATACCGAACAATGGATAGATACGTCCGATGATCTTATCGATTGAAATAAATGTTGCAACAAAGTAATATGCAAGGATGATCCAAAGCCATACTTCCGGGTTAGCCAAGGCTCCCGTCACGCCTTTATTGCCAAGCAATGTAACGATCAGCCCCGCCGGTCCTACTGCAAATACCGTACCAACCATGACCAGAAGTACAACGCTGAATACACGCATCACATTCTTCATTACATTTCCAAGATAAATTCCGCACACTTCGGAAATAGATGCTCCGTCATTTCTTTCAGAAAGCATACCTGAAAAATAGTCATGTACACCACCTGCAAAAATCGTACCGAATGTAATCCACAGGAATACAACCGGTCCCCACAATGCTCCCTGCATAGCTCCGAAGATTGGTCCCAGACCAGCAATATTCAGCAGCTGTACCAGGAACAATTTCCACTGTGGCATTACCACATAATCGACACCGTCATTGATCCGAACCGCCGGTGTCTCTCTGTCATCCGGTGCAAAAGTGTTCTCAACCACTTTACCATAGACAAAATACCCTCCTATAAGTAGCGCCAAGCAAATGATAAAACTAATCATACCAACACCTCCAATGTCTTTCATTTCTTAACATTTCCTTAACCTACCTTCATTATAGGATTTTATGTATTTTTTTTCAAGTATTTTTTGATTTTTTCATCTATTTTGTACAATTTGACGAATGTTTTTATCTCATTCCAAGTTTCAACGCCTTTTTCGGACACGCACTCACACATTTTCCACAACGGATACATTCCGCAGAATCCGGTGTCTTTACCGGATCCACATCCATCGGGCAGACATGCGTACATTTACCACAATGTATACATTTTCCCATATTCACATCCATATGAAAAAGGCTGACTTTATTCAAAAGTCCATAGATTGCTCCCAGCGGACACATCACTTTGCAGAAAAACCTGCAGATACTCAAACATCCCACCAGTGTGATCACCAGGATTACCATTTTCACGGAAAATAATGTCCCGATCACACGGCGCAGTTCCGGATGTGTGGAAAGGAGCGGGATTCCTCCCTCCAGTGTTCCGACCGGACAGATATATTCACAGAATGCCGGTACCCCCCAAGATACCGGCATTTTTCCACTCATAGGAATTAATCAGCTTCTTTCGAACGCATGACGATTTAGTTTTAGTTTCTTCTTATTATAATGTATAATAACGATTTGATTAACAAACAGATTTGATATCTGTGTATTCATAACAGTCAAAGCTGTCTGCTACGTTCTTACATGTTAATTTTCCATCATATGTATTGATTGCAGAGTAGATAACTTCGTTATCTTTGCAAGCCTGCTCCAGTCCCTTTCCTGCAATCTGCAGTCCATAGGATAATGTTGCATTTGTAAGTGCGATTGTAGATGTTCTTGGAACTGCTCCCGGCATATTGCCTACACAGTAATGAACAACACCGTCTTCAATAAAGATTGGATCATCATGGTATGTAACCTTTGTTGTCTCACCACATCCGCCCTGGTCAACGGCAACGTCTACAAATACAGCGCCTGGTTTCATCTCTTTCAGATATTTTTTCTTGAAGATCTTAGGAGCTGATTTTCCTGGAATCAGAACGCATCCGATTACGAGGTCTGCTTCTTTTACAGCTTTTTCAATATTTGCATCGTTAGAAACAAGTGTCTGAATACGTGCTCCGAAGATATCATCCAGATAAGCAAGTCTCTGAAGGTTGATATCCATGATTGTTACGTTAGCTCCCATTCCAACTGCGATCTTGCAAGCGTTTGTTCCTACAGATCCGCCGCCGAGGATTACGATGTTAGCCTTTGGTGTTCCAGGAACTCCTGCTAAGAGAACGCCTTCTCCACCGAATCTCTTTTCAAGGTATTTTGCACCTTCCTGAATACTCAGACGTCCTGCGATCTGACTCATTGGAGCAAGCAGAGGAATGCTTCCGTTTCTTTCGATCAGTGTCTCATAAGCAACACCTTTTACCTTTGCTCCAAGGAGCGCGTCTGTCTGCGGCTTATCAGCTGCAAGATGGAGATATGTATAAAGGATCAATCCTTCGTGGAATAATGGATATTCTTCCGGAAGCGGCTCTTTTACTTTGATCATCATCTCAACTGTATCCCACACTTCTTTTGCTGTATCAATCATCTTAGCCCCAGCTGCCTCATATTCGGCATCTAAGAATCCTGAACCTTCGCCAGCACCTTTTTCGATATAAACATCGTGTCCTGCATTTACATAACTCTTAACGTTATCAGGTGTCATACCTACACGGAACTCGTTGTTTTTAATCTCTTTTACACATCCTACTTTCATTTTGAAAAACCTCCTAAAATTTTAATCCGTTTACTTTTCTGAATGAAGATTATTTTTCTTAACTTCATTTTGTTGAAGAATATTCTTCATCTCTTCCTGAACTCATACTAACACAACACAATTATCAATGCAATAAAAGTTATTTTTTTCACTAGTAAGTTATTTTTTTGTCTTTCTAATTCTTTTTCTCTTGTTTTGCAAAGTAATCTTTTACCAGTTTTGCCACTGTTCCTGACAACAGGAATAATGCGATCAAGTTAGGGATAGACATCAGACCATTACAGGTATCTGCAATTCCCCAGATGATACCAAGATCCACTGTTGCACCAAGGATTGCGACCAACGCATACACGATCATAAATGGTTTCACAACCTTTGTTGTAAATACAAACTCGACACATCTTGCTCCGTAAAGTCCCCATCCAAGAATCGTTGAGAATGCGAAACAGCACATTGCAATTGCAGTAAAGATCGTCACCCAGCTTCCATATGTTGTTACGAATCCTGAGATGGTAAGCTCCGCACCTGCTGCCACGCCGTACTGGATTCCTTCGCCTCCACAAAGGATAACCAGTGCTGTCAGTGTACAGATCACGATCGTGTCAGCAAATACTTCAAAGATTCCGAACATTCCCTGTTTTACAGGTTCATCTGTATCTGCACATGCATGTGCGATCGATCCGGTACCAATTCCGGCCTCATTCGAGAAGATACCTCTGGAAACACCACGTCTCATAGTCATAAACATGCTTCCAACCACACCGCCGGTAAATGCGGACGGGTTAAATGCTCCTACAAAGATCATCTCAAATACATGTGGAACTTTGTCTGCATTCAGTACAACTACTCCGATTGCAAGGATGATATAGAATACTGCCATGAATGGAACCAGCTTCTCTGTTACGGTACCGATACGTTTTACTCCACCAAGTAAAACAACCGCTACCAGTGCTGCAATCACAATTCCGATCACCAGATTCACCATACTTATCTGTGCGTCATCAATCACATTGTAGCTTATAAGTGCTGAATCGATGGATGTCGTAATGGTATTTACCTGTGTTGCATTTCCTGTTCCGAGTACTGTCAAACTTCCAAGGATCGCATAGACCGAAGCCATCCAGTACCATTTCTTGCCAAGACCGTTCTTGATATAATACATCGGGCCCCCAACATAATCTCCCTCTGCATTCTTCTCTCTGTAATGAACCGCAAGTGTAACTTCTGAGAACTTCGTACACATTCCAAGCAATGCGGACACCCACATCCAGAACACTGCTCCTGCTCCTCCGATTGCAATCGCACCGGCAACTCCGGCAATATTTCCCGTTCCTACCGTTGCCGCAAGCGCCGTACACACTGCCTGGAATGGAGTGATACTACCTTCTTTCGCTTCTGACTTTGTGAAGATACGTCCGATAGAATTCTTAATGGCATACCCAAATTTTCGGAACTGTATAAATCCTGTACGAGCTGAAAGTACAAGCCCTACACCGATGATACAGACCATTGCCGGAACCCCCCAGACGAAATTGTTAACGGCCGCATTCACGTTTTCAATTGTTTGTAACATTTCTTTTCCTCTCTTTCGTCGTTCGATGCCTTGATAATAGCATACCTTTGTTTTTTTGTATATAATTATTTTTGCACATTTTACATATATGTTATTATTTTCACATATCTTTTTATGCATTATGCACAATATTTTTTATGTTTTTGACGATTTAGACTCAAAAAGATTGGAGCATGCTTCATTTACATGATATATAAATAACGACAAAAAATTATCATTATCTATAAGTTTTTGCCTCTTTTTTCGCACTTCCGAGTGATTTTTCCCTTTTCCACGTTCTCTGTCTTGCAACTTTTGCAGATTCATGTTTAAATCTAATTATCAATATTACTTTCGGAGGAACTATATTATGAAAGATATGAAGGAATTGCTTCATTCTGCACATCTTACCAAGACACAAAAGATCATTGCAGAATATGTTCTGGATAATGCTTCGGAAGCCTGTTTTATGACATCAACGGAGATCGCATTAAAACTTGGAGTAAGTGAATCTTCCGTGATCCGTTTCAGCCGTACGATCGGATTTGACGGCTTTATGGATTTTCAGAAAGCATTGCGTAAAGATTATCAGGATAAGGTACTCAGCATTTCCAGCAGTATTACGGTCCCATCCCAGCGTATCGCAAAGCAGGCCAAATTAGACACCTCTTCTGATTATATCAACCGGCATTTTAAGAATGCCGCACATAACCTGGAAGAAATCTTTATTCAGAATTCTATCGAGACATTTGAGCAGGCTGCTGATCTCATTGTCTCCAGCAAGCACAAATATATTGCAGCAACAAGAGGCAATATCTGTCTTGCGGATTTCTTTCTCCTGTATCTGAAGCAGATGGTTCCGCATGTGACTATGACAACCACCACTTCTATGAGTCCAATCGACCATATGTGTAACATCTCACATACAGATTGTCTGGTACTGTTCAGTTTTCCTCGTTATTCTTCGCAGGATGAAGTAACTGCAGAGATGGCACATGACGCCGGTGCCTCTATTATAGTCATTACGGACAAACCAAGTTCTCTTCTTGCGAAATATGCCGACATACTTCTTACAGTACCTGTAGACAGTAATACATTTTTCAATTCTATGATCGGACCACAGTTTGTAACAGAGGCTCTGCTTGAAATCATCAGCCACAGAGCAAAAGGGATTGAAAAAAGGCTGAATATCATTGATAAATATCTGAATAAACTTGGAAATTACTAATATACCGGCAGCTTTTTCCGGACATATGGCAATCTACAGGGCCTGCCACTGGCAGCTCCTTACGAACGCATGGCGATAAAAAGAGCCTGTGATAAAACATTTATCTGTTTTTTCACAAGCTCTTTTTTGTCTCTATCTTCCTGCCAGTTTCATTCTCTTTTTCTTTCGCCAGAAATAATACGGGATCAGACACAACAGTGTCCCTCCCCATGCAAGCGGATAGCTGATCAGCAGAACTTCCACCTCATGATGGATCTTCGTAAGAATCATGATCCACGGAAGTCTTACAAAGAACAATCCTCCAAACGTAAATATCGTCGGCCAGAATACATCTCCCAGCCCGCGCAGGCCTCCCGACAGATTTTCAAGTAGTACACTTAACAGATAACTCGGTATCAGGAAGCGCAACATATATACTCCGATCTCAATAACTTTCGGATCTGTCGTGAACATATGATATAATGGCTCGCAGAATACAAAAAGTATTACAATAATCGCTCCCGTAAATATATAAGAGATCACCACATTCACCCGGATGCTCTTATATACCCTGTCCATCTTTCCTGCTCCGTAATTCTGTCCGGCAAATGTCGTCACTGCTGCTCCAAGCGCACTCGATACCGTCCAGAAGATCAAGTCAAGCTTTCCATAAGCTGCCCATCCAGCAGCGGTATTCGTACCAAAGCTGTTGACCGATGCCTGGATCACCACATTCGTCACACCGTATGCACATGCCTGAAGCGCTCCCGGAACACCGATCTTCAATTCTTTTTTCAATACTCTGGCATCCATCCGAAGCTCCCGGAACTTTAATTTCATAGCATCATATGCCCTGGTCAGCGACCATGTAACCAGAATTGCACTGACACACTGCGAAATCACAGTTGCAAGTGCAGCTCCGGCAATTCCCATCTTCATTCCTACCACCATAACGATATCCAGGATGATGTTCATCACACAACAGACCAGCAGATACAAAAGTGGTCTTCTGGAATCACCGACCGCTCTCATGATTGCTGCTCCCATATTGTAAACCAGTGTGAACAGAATTCCCATAAAATAAATTCTGAGATAGATTGTGGAATCTGCCATCATATCCTGCGGTGTATTCATAATTGTAAGCAACCACGGTGTCAGCACTGTACCAACCAGCGATACGATCAGACTGATCACAATAGAGAACAAATATGCCGTATGTAGTCCCACATGCAGACTCTTTCTGTCCTTTGCACCATAATATTGTGCGATGATAACCGCGGCTCCATTCGCCAGACCATTAAAGAATGTAACCACGATCGTCGATAATACTGCTGCCGGTCCGCCGACACTGGCAAGTGCCGCTTTTCCCACAAAACGTCCCACTATGATCGTATCTACCGTTGTATATAATTGCTGGATCAATGTTCCCAGCATGATTGGAAAAAAGAATATCAACAACTGTTTCCAGATAACACCTTCCGTGATCGCATTTTTTTCAATCGTTTTTTCCCCCATTTTTTGTTCCTCTCTTGCTTTTTCCACATTTTTTGTTTTTTCCGGCGTATTTTTCCCTTTCATCAACCTTTAAATGAGTGATATTCCCACTTTCATCACTCCGGCCAGAATCATCACCCATATTGGATTCATTTTCACTTTTCGAAGTAATATCATGCAGACTGCAAAAATCAGTACCAGACTCCACTTCGTCCCTGTAACTGCGATCAAATCCCTGCTTCCCCAGAATGCCGTGATCAGGATTGAGATTCCTGCCGCCGCGATCATCGCCACAACTGCAGGTCTTAAAGACCCCAGCACACCTTGCAGTACCTCCATGCTGCGATATTTTAAATAGAGTTTTGCAATGACAGTTACGATAATACACGAGGGCAGAATGCATCCAAATGTTGCCGCCAGAGCACCCGGTATCCCTGCAATCTTGATTCCGACAAAGGTTGCTGAATTTACTGCGATCGGTCCCGGTGTCATCTGAGAGATTGTAATAAGATCCGTAAATTCTGACATACTAAGCCAATGATGTCCCGTCACAACCTGTCCCTGTATCAGGGGCATCGCCGCATAACCACCACCAAAGCTGAACATCCCAACCTGTAAAAAACTTAAGAAAAGCTGCAGATATATCATTTGCCTGCTCCTTTCCTGCTCATACATGTGCGTAAGACACCCAGCAATCCACATATGATCACAATATACACAACATTTACCTCAAATACACAGGATGCCACAAATGCACCTGCCATGATCAGCAACGAGATTCCGTCTTTTTCCTTCACTACGCCTGTTCCCATCTCATACGTCACCGATGCAATCACCGCTCCGACTCCCGCCTGCATGCCTTCCAGCATCTGACTTACCAGCTCATTACTGCGAAATGTATTATAGCAGACAGAAAGTAACGCTATAATGACAAATGGCGGAATGACTGTTCCGATGATCGATACCAGTACACCAGCAATTCCTGCAAGCTTATATCCTACAACAATTGCTCCATTTATCGCGATTGCCCCGGGTGAAGACTGTGCAATCGCAACCAGATCCAGCATTTCCTTTTCTTCGACCCAGTGAAGCTCATCTACAAATTTCTTCTTCATCAGGCTCACGATCACGTAACCGCCGCCGAATGTAAATGCACTTAAATATAATGTTGAAATGAATATCTTCCATAAGACTTTTTTTCTGCTGTTCATATTCGATTTCCTTTTTCTCCTGTGATTTCAACTCTAATGTAACACATGTCATATTTATATTATACACTTTTTAAGATAATAAAAAATTTTTAAATATCCACAAACAGCAATTTTGATCTTCTTTTTCATATGTTATAGTTTAAAACTATACTAAACCCACAATTTTAAGTATTATGCAAAAAACTATTACATCTGGCATAATAAAATCATCAACTAAGCAAAGACAAATAATCAAAAAATCGGAGGTTTTCATATGATAAAAGACACATTAACTTATGACATCGTAGGTTCTTTTTTACGACCTGCAGAAATTAAAGAAGCACGTAAAGCTTATAAAGACGGTAAGATTACAAAAGAAGAATTAACACAAGCCGAAGATCTTGCAATCGCATCACTGGTAGAAAAGGAAGTGGCACACGGTTTGAAATATGTAACAGACGGAGAATTCCGCCGCAGGTGGTGGCATTTGGACTGGCTCAAAGAATTTGATGGATTCGATACCATTCATTTCACAAAAGAAATCAATGGAACCAGTAATGAAATTGAGCTTGGAACCGTTACCGGTAAGTTCTTCTATGATAAGAACAAGGCACATCCGGAGCTTTGTGCGTGGGACTATCTTCATTCTCTGACACAAAAATATGACGGTATTACGGCTAAAAAATGTATTTCCGGTCCGAATATGATCCTGATCGATCACTTCCTTCAGCTTGGTAATAAAGAGACACCTTATTACGGGACAGACATCCATGCACTGATCGATGATATTGCAAAAGCCTATCAGGATGCAATTTTAGATTTCTACGACCATGGCTGCCGTTATCTTCAGATTGATGATACATCATGGACTTATCTCATCGATGAGAACTTCCAGAAAAAGATAACTGCTCTTGGATATACAAAAGGACAGATTCTGAACTGGTTCCAGCTTGTATCAACAAAAGCTCTGGAACACAAACCGGAAGATTTCTTTATTGCAACACATTTCTGTAAAGGAAACTTCAAGGGAAATCCTCTGTTCCATGGATTTTACGATTCCGTTGCCCCGGTAATCGCTGAAATTCCGTATGACGCATTCTTCGTGGAATACGACGATGCCCGTTCCGGTTCCTTTGCTCCATGGTCTGTCCTGAAAGATAAGGATGCTATCTTTGTCGCAGGATTAATCTCTACCAAGAACCCGATTCTGGAAGATCATGATTTTCTTAAAAAACGTTATGCCGAAGCCCGCTCCGTAGTCGGAGAGCAGATCGCACTTTCTCCGCAATGTGGCTTTGCTTCCGTTGAAGAGGGCAACTGTATTGATGAAGAGACACAGTGGAAGAAGATTGATCTTCTGGTATCTTGTCAGGATTTTCTGTAAAAACGCAAGAGAAGCTGCCAGTGGCAGCTTCTTTCAAATACATGGCAATCAAAACCAGTGCTTCTATATTCCCACATTTCATATTATTTTTCAAATGAAATACAATTCCACAATTCCAATAATTTTATTTTTCCTGTTTCGCTTTCCCATTGTTCCTTACTCAGTATCACTTTATCAATTTTTTCCGTTTTAAGTTTCTCCGTCCCATAATGTCCCTGTTGTCTCTTACAATAAAGCATTTCAATCTTTCCAAAATACTCCGAATGTTCTTTCCCTGTTACAACTGCATCTAATGCCACATCCCTGGCTTCTGAACCATCAAAACTAATCAACAGAACATGATCACTCACAATATTCCGTCCAGCGATACTTTTTACTCTAAATTGATCAATACCATTTCGTTTTCCCCAAAATTCCAACTCCACAGGCTCTTCTACTGCTTTTGAAATAACGGAAATTTCTGAATTGTACTTTGATGTTAATTTTTCCGTTTCTTTCTCAGGTGTTTTTATTGACTTATCATTTTTCCCTGAAATCATCCAGGTTAACATCACCATGATTCCCAATATGACAATAACACCTATCAACCATCCAGGTATTACATGCCACGATGATTTTACTCCTGCTGTTCCTGCAGCTCCCATAAATATTCCCCACACAATCAACATTGGATATCTTACTTTTCTCATTTTCTCTTTCATACTCTTACGCCCGCCTTTCTTCTACTTAATCTTTACACTTGCCTCGCTTTCATTGCGAGAAACTTCTTTTTCTTGCTTATAATGTAAACGATCAAGTAACTTGAAGGTCAATATTTTTCGAGAAAATTTAATAGAAAATCGGAATCTCGGTATTTTATCATAAAGTGATCAAATGTATTCAAGCTTTTTGAAACAAAAATAAGAGAAACGCTGTAATTTCAACGTTTCTCCCATTTTTACTTAATGCCGCAGACCGGAATCGAACCTTTTCGGGAACGCGGAAACGCCCACAGAAAGGAGGTTTGCGGCATCTCTGCTCTTATTGTACAACTTTTGTACAACTTTTTCAAAATCATCATTCTTTTATAAATACTTTCCAATATAATACTTCAAAAAAGAATATTCCAAATACATTAAACTTCTACATATATAATATTCTCTACTTTTTCACTATTCATATTTTGCTGTATTTATAGGTGGTAAAACTATTGGTGTCATTCCTGGCTGTGTAGTTAATAAAGTGACCTGACTACGTATAAAAGGAAACATAATAGCAACTGTATTAGTTTTTATTATGTTCTCTTCTTTTTCATACGTTTCTGCTTCATACTTAAAATGCGCTTCTGCAATAATTGAAATCGATAAATCAGATTTTTGTACTGATAAATGTAATTCTACATTATATTCATGTTCGCAGATCTTTATAATCTTACGTTGCAAATTAGCCTTACACTCTCCATTCTTCACTTCACGCTCTCGTTCTACAGAACAAGAACGAAAGTATAAATTATCCATTTTCAAATCAGATCTCATCTTATTTAATTCCATATGTACTCCTTTATGCCGCAAATCCTATATTACTATCATATTCGACATCCATGTCACCTTCAAGTATAACCTGCACTTCAATAGAACTGTTTTTATATTTTAGCTCATCTTCGAAATCATCAATATTTTCCATATATTCATTATCATTAAGAAAGCTAGCACCAAAAATATCAGCAAAAGTATCTGGTTTTTCACACATCTTCACAGAAACTTCACAGCCAAATTTTTCTTTGGCATATTTAATAAAATCATCTAATTCCATTTTTCCCATTTACATTCCCTCCTTAATGAATATTTTCAATTATATTACTATCTTTAACACAATATATAGTTTCTATACCAAATATCATATCCAAACTATTTGAAAATTCTATAGCATGTTCATACATTGGTTGTGGTCGCTGTCTAAAGTTACCGATAATCAATTTTTTATCATTTTTCTCTGCATAATAGCTAATAAACAACGATCTCAACTGGATAATCTTTTCTGTTTCATTCATCCCAGACAACTCAAATGAATATTCCCCTAACAACGGTGTTATTTTTTCTTCAAAATCACATAAATCCTTATATGCCCGTAAATCAAAGATTTTATCAGTCTCAATATCAATAATATCAGCAAATAATACTGTTGGTTCAACTTTTTTCCCAGTTTCCTTCTTTATTTCACTACATTTTCTTCTTGCAGCCCACCATGCTTTTTTCTTAATATCATAAAAATAAATCCCCGGTCCACACCAACTATCACTACGTTCACTAATTTTAAAACCATTGTTTCTTATTATAGTTGCTGATTCCATATCTGTTCCATGGCTTAATTCTCTATATGTTTCTTTATATTTCTTATTGTGCATTCAAACCATCCTCTAATAGTACGTAGTACGTCATTACTTATAAATATTATACACCTAACTATAGAATTTTGCTACGTATTATCTTCTATAATGCATTTAAATAAATCATATCACATTTTTATATTATTATAAACATCATATTACGATTATCTAATAGCTAGGATGCTGAAATCTTATGTTTTCTCACATAAAACAATAATCCATCGTCTCTCTCTGCTTCTACTCAATTTTCGCTTCATCCGCATACTTGTTATTCAACCATAATTCACTGTATCCGTGAGCAACCATATACTTTTGAAACTCATATTGCGTGTTATTATCCAACCTCATGCCACTTGGCATATCGACAACCTGATCTGCCATCAATACACAAGACCTAATTTTTCCATGCAGTTTAAAAAAAATCTTTATTTCTCTTTCCATTCTTTTATATCCAGAAAAGATAGTATCTGGATATATTATTTCCAGTACTTCTTTTAAATCTTTTTCTGTCATTTCTTCCGCTAAATTCTTAAATTGCATTGTTTCTCCTCATATGATAAAGGCGAATACACTCTCCGTATCCGCCTATGTACTCCTAAAATCCGAAATATTTCTTTCTTAATTCTTTATTTGCCATCACACCTATTATCCGTTTTATTTCCATTCTTCCTCTATTACATTTTAAATTTTTACTTAATATACACCATTCTTTATTTCCATATTTTTGATACACACGTCCTATTTCTTTATTCTTTTCCCCAAATTTATCCAACAGATCTAATATAGCCTGATATCTCACTTCATGTGAATTATTCAAAAGTGCATTATAAAATTCCTTGAACAAATAAATTCTTCCATAGAATGAATTTAAATATTCCATTGTATTAAATATATGGTCCACAAATGCATTTTCTGTCTCTTGTTCTTTGCCTTTCAATATCATTTCGTATTCTTTCACCAGCATGTTTAACCATATATCTATCTCTTCCGTGATTTCTACATCTTCTATTTTTCCCCACCAATATAGCCGGTCCCAATCTGATATATAGTAGTTTTCTTCTCCAACAAGTTCTGAAGGCGTCTCCCAAAATGTAAAGTATCCATCTTGGCTTAAAAAATCCGATGTTGTAACTGGAGCAATTGGTCCTTCAATAAAAATTTTTCTGTAAAGTTCTAATTCTTTACTTGCATATTTTTTCATTTTTTCGTCATGATACGCACCGCTTTTTATAGCACTCCATATTTCCCAAAAGTTATCACCTGTAAATTCTGTGTATAAGAACAATACAATTCTTGCAGGCAAAAAAAGTGTAAATTTTGCCAACTTTTTCATAATCGGATCCATAACTGATTTCCGCCGATTTCGCGGCATCTGTAACAAACTTAATATTTTTTCTTCTTCATTTTCCAGGTCTTTAATAAAAATTTCTTGTATTGCCCTCTGACATTTCCAAACTTCATATGCATAACTATCCGGATCCAAATCTCTTGGCAGCAAGCTCGATGTACCATTAATGACCCACAAGAGATCTGCCAATTCTGTTCCTCCGGCCGCATACCGCAAATTTTTTGGTATAAGTTCAAAAAGTTCCTTCATGCTTATATGCATCTCTTCACATTTTTCATTCTCAATATACCACTCCACGTTTTCCCATAAATTAAATCTTTTCCTAAAACTATAATTAGTTCCAAGGATCTGATTAATCCATCCGACATATTTTTCTTCCGACACAATATCTCCATTGCACATGGTGAACCCGATATCATTATCTTCCAACTCCGATAACATATACAATGCTATCATCACATCTTTGTATTCTTCATTTCCTACCTTATTAGAATAAATCTGTAAGTCTTTGCAATCCAAACTTGCAGTTTCCCACATATCATCCTCAAAGTAATTATAATTCCACAATATTCTATTATTTTGATCTTTTTCCGGCTTAGATAAAACATATAATTCATGATTGTTATTTTTTACTGATTCTATTTGCATCATACCGCCTGCATCCAGCATCTTAAGAATATTTTCTTTTATTCTCTTTCTTTTCTCCAACGGATAATCCGCCGCCCCCGAATACCACACATATTTTCCCATTTAAACCCCCTCCTTAAAAGCCAAGGATTTCTTTCCGCCGCAAATGATTTCGAAGCATTCCAAGATATGCGTTTATCTCTATCATTTCATCTGCATCTCTAATTTCTCTTATCAACCATATATTTGCTTCTCTTTTTGTTAATTCTGGAAAGTATTTTGTTTCTTTATCCATTAATTCGATTAATACTATCATTGCACGTTTATATCTGTCATCATTTTTATGTTTCAAGAATTCTCTAACAAATGCCGTATCCAATACCCGAAAGTTCCATACATAAAAAAAATCTTCCAAAAGCTTTTTCAATGCTTTTTCCATTTCCAACTTCTTAATTTCTTTTTCTGTAACTTGTCCATACGCTCTCTTCCATCTCTCAATACTATTTTGCATATTATCGGAAAGCATTAATTCTTTGTCTCCTTTGTATCGCATCAATTCATCTTCATTCTGCTTTCCCAATGCTCTGTAGAATTCTATATCCTCTTCTGTCCCCTTTATTGGTAGTACATCATTTTTCGGTCTGATTATATCTTCATAGCCTGTTCCAAAATCCAATTTTTCCCACGTTTTCCAGAATTCTTCTCCTGTAATTAAAGAATAGGTCTTTCCAAGCATCGCTGGAAGTAAATATAAAGATCCCGCTGCAACTGTTCCATATAAATTGTCTTCCTCTGCAAATAGTTTCCGTTGTGCATATTTTTTCCCTAGAAGATTTTTCAAGAATTCAAAAACTTTTTCTTTTCCTTCTGTATTTATCAATTCTTCCATAGACTGTCGAATATTTTCTAAAATATTAAGTGTAAAACTGTTCTCAAATTCTTTCTTATCTATTCTGCAAAAATTTCTTGGCACAATAGGTTCATAACTTCCCACGCAAAGTACTGTAAGAAAATGTTCAACTGCAGACTCTTCTACCTCCGTAGTTCTTGCCATCTCTAAAATTTCTCTTGTTGCTATATTTTCACAACCATTCATATGTAAAGCGTAATACATCTTCCACATTTTATTTCTGTTTGGAAAAGACAGCCGTTTCCCAATCATTTCGTTTATTACCCGTGCATAGTCCACAATGAAGCACGGTATATTATCACAGCACAAATAACACGGGGTTGTCGAATAACTCTCTAATACAACTCGGATTAAATTCGCAACAAAATCATATTCCTTATCATGATTACATGGATTTTTTATCGATCCAGCTTTTAAATATAACCTTCCTGCTTCATAGCTCGTATTAGTAAACATATTATAGTTAAAACTAATAACTTCACGTGCATTCCACTTTGGTATTCCTGCCGTTATGCATTGCCGGCCATCAATTTCTATGGTTTCTTTTTCTCTTATTCCACCCAGATATAAAATTTTTTGTATTATACTTTTTACTTCCTTACGTTTCTTCTTTGGGATTGTAACTTTTCCCACTAACTTATATTCTTTTTTCATATGTACCACACCTATTTGATTTGATTTTGAATAATAAGATTCTCTACTTGCACATCTAAAATTTTTGCCAATACTAATAAATTATCCAAACATGGAAGGATTTCTCCTCGTTGCCATCGATAAATTGCCTGTGGCGTATCAAAGCCAAAGATTTTCTGAAGTTCCTTTACTGTAATCCCTTTTTCTTCCCTTAATCTTTTTATGTTTTTTCCTGTCTCTACTGCATTTACTAATGGTGCATTCATATTTAACCTCCTTTTCTTGTACAAGGATTTTAAACTGCAAATATAATTTAACACCTTCTACCTCTATAGTCATTAAACTTGTAGTATACTATATTGCCGTTCTGTTTATACCCTTGTAAACCAATAAGTTACAACTTTCTTCTTTTGTATTTACATATATTGTCCCTTACTTTTACATTTCTTGCAAATTTGTGGACAAAATTTTTTATCTCTACACACCTCTTCCATTTTATTTTGTCCACAAAACCAACTTTTTTATAAAATACTACACACTATTAATGTAACAATTTAAATTCAATTTTCAAAAGGAGATTCAAAACAATGCAACAGCAAACCAATTTTTTTACACCCACACAAAAACATTTAATTCAACTCCATGGCTTCCCTAATATTACTGATATCATTTATGTTAAACCTTTGTATTCAGTAAGGTCTTTAGTTGTTTACCCTAGTCTCAGGCCTGATTCTGTTGCCATTCCATTATTTCACTCTGCGGAAGGACAACGCTATCTTTCACCCCAATATTACTTATTATTTGCGACATATCATATGTATGATCGACTGTTTATTTATGTAAAACATACAAACAGTTATGTTCCTTCCCGCATTCCGGTTCCAACAACAGCAAAGAATGAATCATAACAGATAAGAGGCTCCCTGTTGATATTCCACAACAGGGAGCCTCTTCTGGACATATTCTTTCTCCCATTTCCAGACACGCTTTCGGATCTTATTTTGCCGACCCGCCAAAATATATCCTTCACCCTCAATCAGATATCCATCCGTCTTTTTTCGAAATAAATGATTCCCCCATCAAAATCTGATAATGGTTCTATTACCATTACAAAATTTGTTTAGAGTCATTCCATCTTGAATGGCATGGATAGCAATGGAACGATAAAGATCTGGCGAGATTCGAACATTGAAAGAGCCTTTGTAGGCTTTTTCCGGCTCAATTCATTTTCCTGCACATAATTCCAGATAATCATCAACTGCTTCATGAAAATCCTGAATTAATTCCTTGGCACTTTCACCTTCGTAAGAAATGAGGGAATGAATGCCGAGGACTTTTCCATAGAAGATTTGATCTTCTTCCGAAAACTCTACACTTCCGATATAATCTTTATATTTCATAACGCTACTCATATCAGATCCTCCTGTTCAAGAAATTCTTTTAATTGCTTGATTTGATATTTTTTCAGTTCTTTTTGTGAGTGTGGTTTATGCAGCATAATATTTCCATGCAGTTCATTTGTGAAAACTACCCGTGATCCACTGGTTTTTCCTTTATTGCTCTCCCAAAAATCTAAATATTCCAACAAGACTTTTGCATCTTCATAAGAAAATGATTTTGATTGAACCTTAAGCTTTTGAATTAATTTTTCCTTCTTGTTCACTTTTTCTCGTCTGCTTCTCTAAACTTCAGAATCATTTTTTCTAAAATCTTTTTTCACTCATCATCAGCTGCTTATATTCCATTTTCTATATTTTCATAATTATCATAAATTTCCTTTGGAACACCCATTTTTTTATCCATTAAACTCTGCAACATATCCGGAATAATGTTTAAAAACCAAATGTCTATATTATCCACATCTTTTGAGCAGTATCCTTTTGTTATTCTTTCTGTACAGCATTTTATATCATCCATGAGCAATTGAATAATCTTGACAGGTCTATGCTTCAATCTTCTATATTCGCTCTTATTAAACACCGATCTCATTTTACTATTCTCTTTTCTCTATATTTCAGTTCCATGCATTTTCATAATTGCTCTGAGGATAAAATATGCCCCTTGTGTATATAATTCCTCATTATCAAACTCATCTACTTCCGTTTCATAAACAATATCAATCGCACTCATCACTGTCGGCCCCGCAATCAGAGCTGCCCATGCGCCGGCAACTCTCTGTACTTCACATGCTCTATTAAGCAATTCCTTTAATTGTTCCGTTACTATTGCATTCCATATATTTAATGTTTCAAAAGGTTCTCCTCTATGCTCCTTATCTTGTATTTCTTTCAATTTCTTTTTATTCATTCCATCGTTATTATTTATTTTCTTCAATTCCTCCATCGTATCAACCGCTATACTTATGGATTCTTTTAATTCATTGTCCGTTATATCAGTTATAAACTTAAATTCTTGTAAACTAACAATATATTTATAATATCCATCTTTTATCTTTTCTCTTCTAAATTCTTCTACAATTGTTTTGTAAAGTCTTCTTTCTAATTTTTCTCTATCTTCTTGACTGATCTTTTCAAACTTCATCTTAACACCTCACATGATAAAATAATGATATTCCTTTTTTTTAGTATGTGTCATTAAACTCTCAGTTTAATTTCTATGTACAGTTCCATAAACTCAATAATAAAAAAGCACTAACAGAAGATTTTTACTTCTTCCATTAGTACTTCCTCTATTTCTATCATTATTTTCAACTTAAATTTACTCACATATATAAATTATTAATCGTAAAATAAATGTATTAATTTTCAGCTTTTTTTAAATCATTCATTATTAATTCTAAATCCGCACGCATATCAGTTGCAATAATTTTATATTTATTTTCATTTTTCTTGATCTCCGGATAAATAATTGAGTATAATGCAAAAGCAAATATCAAAAGAAACATAACCGTTATTCCCAAAGTAACTATCTGTTCATCTGATATATTTTTAACAATAGTTCCACTGATTCCTGCTATTATCGGGTATACAACAATTGAAAAAAAACTTCCAAATGATTTTTTTGCTATTTTTCTTCATCTTTCTTCTCGTATTCTTTTGCCTGCCTAATTAACAACTCTATCAGCAAAACAATTAATTTAACTCTTTTTTTCATAAATTCCGTCCTTTTAAGAAATCGGTTTTTCCACAAAATTCTTCCATTCTGTTGAAACTCTTGTTTATTCGATACCTTCCAATGGACATCCGTTTTCTTTCATTTCTCTTGGAATGATCTCTTCCGGATATGCTCCAATTACAGTACCGTTTGAAAATTTTATGTTCTTAAATCATTATATTCATCAAATAAAGCAGAGGCTTTCATTACACTTGTCAGTGCTTCCCAAGCCCCCAGTAACTTTGGGTTCGATGATTCTTTCCCTAATCGTTCACTTACTTCATTCGCCTCTTTAAAAATGCTTTCTTTTACAAGTTCGTATCCTGTAGTTGCCATAATATTTCCTCCATTTTTTCGTAAAAATTCTTGTTTTCTTACTTGAAATCCAGTTCTACATCGAACGGAAATTCCGAAAATAACCATCCTTGTTTTTCACAGATGTAATTGAGGAGTGTATATGGGCAATACCCGTCTTTATATACATCCTTGTCTTCATGAGCTTTTTTTAAAATTTCTGCTACTTCGATTTCACTTACATCATCTGGAACCGTAAGTCTACAGGTTTCAACAGCATCATAACTGCCATCTTCTACTAATGAATCGAATTCAATTCGTATACTTATCGTTCGCATATTTTCCTCCTGTGTTTAGATGATCACTGCTTTCTGTCTTTCATTGCATTCACAATAGGATTGACATAGCGGTTTTTCTCTCTTTTCGTATATGTTTCAAATCGATACTTATTTTCATCGCAATGAGGACACACATATGGATAGTCCTTGACATCGCTGTGAAAAACTCTGTGATGGCATTTAAAACAAAATCTGTTCGTTGGTATTCTAAATTTTCCTGTATACATTAGTTTCTCCTTATTCATATAAAATCTGTTTATATAGTCTGTCCCTCTTCCATGTCCTTTATGATCGCCTCTGCATCATTGCTGATATCTGGAATAGAAATCTCTAACACAGATTCCAATTTCTGAATTGTTTTTTTATTAAATCTCTTTTGTGTTCCGGCACACATATGACTGATGACGCTAACATTCATACCAGTAAGCTTTGCCAGGCCGCGATAAGACATGTGTTTTTCCTGTATAGTAGCTTTTATCAGTTCCGATGAAGCATTTGATATTTGTACAATTTTCCTCTTACCACATGATTTTCCTGCCTTCTTATTTATCACTGTGCCGCCTTTTTTTCTGATTTCATAACCTTTTTGTTCCAATTCGTGGATCATCATCTGATCCGTGAAAGATTCTGTTCCGCATTTCTGCTGCCAGCTTTTATTTTCCGGGTCAAATGTGAATTTCCAAGTCTGGCCGTCATCACTATCAAAAAGGATTTCTCCACCTGTGATGTATGGAGATAAGGTTTCCAGAAACTGCTGTGTTCCTACTTTTAATAACAGATCTGTTAATTTTGGGATATCCGTTTCTTTTTCGGATACTGCGTGGTCATTTTTTTTTCGTATTCCTCCATGTTTTTACCTCTTTCTATAGTTATTTGAACATTACAGTATTTTCTGTGCTCCTTTCATCTGAAAATTATGTTCTACTGATAGAGTGAACACTCTGCCAAAAAACAAAAAGAAAGCCTCCCTGGAGAGACTTTCTTGAAACTGTAATGCATTAAGATTGATTTGCATCTGTTGTTACTTTGTAGAGTCTTTTTAGCTGATTATCAGAACCAATGACAGAAATTGTCTGTTCTTTATAGTTTACACTCATATGTACTGAACCCGGAATTTTTACAGACAAGTCAAATGTTTGTCTATTAGCACAGAGCATCGCGGCATTCCATGCATCTTCCTGTGTCTGATATCTGTGAACAATTTCTTTATCGGTTTTCACATCCGTATCTTTTACAATATACCGGCAGTCACTGATAACTTCTATTTTGAAAAATGTTTCCGTAAACTTCTTATAAGTAAACGCACCATAGTCGGTACTGTCATTTAACTTGCCGCTCACTTGAGCGGCAAGGAGTTATTGCTTTTTCCTGCAATCCGCTGGCAGATTTTCTGACCAAGGAAGCAGACTTTCGCAGAAATCATCATTCTTATCATCAAGGTGTTTTGGGATTTCTGTCAAAAGATATTTAAAATAATCATACGGTTTCAGATTGTTCGCTTTTGCTGTTTCTGCCAAGCTATAGATTATGGCACTCGACTCAGCTCCCGCGATGGTATCAATCATCACCCAATTCTTCCGGTTATGCTCTGTAGAACATAACCGGAAAAACTGGCTGTTCTGTGATACTCCAAACGGCGCCCAGGCCAGTGCTATCGTCTACACAATGGTAGAAATGGCGAAAGCAAATGGAGTAAACGTCTATCACTATCTAACCTATCTTCTGGAAAAACTCCCGAATGATAGGATGAGCGATGAAGAGTTAGATAGGCTTGCCCCATGGAACGAAGAAGTCAAAGCTGAAATCGAACGTCGTGCAAACGACTCAAATCAATAATCAATCATATGTGAATTATCAAGGTGCTCCGGTTGCAGAAATGTGGCCGGGGATTTTTGTATCCATGTCTAAAATTTAAGCGCTTACCTTTTTTATTCAACGCTTTTTGCAATCTAATGTTCTCTTTTTCCAATTGTTCTTTTTCTCGTTTTAATTCCCGGACCTGTTGCTCCAGTAGTTCGATTTGGTTTTTCATCACAATGTCCCCGATGTATCTTTTGGGATCAATCATTCCGGCCTGCTGTTCTAATGCCCGGTCCATCTGACGCAACTTTTGGATTTTCTCTTCTTCCATTCCCTGTTCACGCAGTTTCTTTTTTTCCTGTTCTTTCCAATAATTCGCAAACGCTCAATAGCGAGTACTTTTCAACAAAACGGAAAGGTGATTTCTATTCGCCGGACAGTTGATGAATTTCAGCCCGGATTATTCACACTAAAAGCCGAGAGCATGTGAATAATAATTTTCATTTTTCACATGCTCTCTTAATTTGATTATATGATCTTCATAAATGATTTTTTAATTAATGCTCTTTATTAATCGAATATATTACTGCAATTGTTCCACTTAACAGACCTATATTAGTTAAAATAACAATCTCTAATTTATCGCCGATACTTATACTACTTGTAGGAACAATCCCTACAAATAATATAATAATCTGGAACAAAAGCGTAAATATTAAATATTTTTTTATTTTTTCTTCCTGCATAAATAATTAACTCCCATTTGAGATAGTTGAATACGATCCATGAACAAGGTTTATTTTATATAAGCACTTGCAAATTAGCACCAGTTTGTAATTATTTCATTATAAAATTGTTCCTTATCTCCGGTTCTCTTCAGGTCTTCCTTTACTTTTCCATCTTTTAAGAAAATAATTCTATCACATGAACTTGCTATAATAGGGTCATGTGTTACAAGCAGAATTGTTTTCCCCATCTTCTTATTAATCTCTTCTAAAGTATGTATTACAACCTCTGATGAGGCAGAGTCCAGATTTCCTGTTGGTTCGTCCGCCAAAATCAAATCCGGATTGTAGATTAATGCGCGGCAAATCGCAGTTCTTTGTTTTTCTCCTCCTGATAATTCATATGGTTTTTTATCTAATAAATCCGTAATTGCAAACTTCTCAGCCATTTCCTCACATTTTTTCTTACTCTCCTGAACATCTGCCTCATCCAAAATAAGCGGAAGCATAATATTTTCTTTTATAGACAGACTATCCATAAGATAATAATCCTGAAATACAAAAGCAATCTCTGTTCTTCTAAGTCTTGCCAGTTCAGCCCGGTATATATCTTTTGTATCTTTATCTTTGTAATATATTGTTCCGTCATCTGGTTTGTCTAGCATTCCCACTGCCTTTAATAATGTAGTTTTTCCACAACCAGAACGTCCCATAATCCCTACAAATTCACCTTCTTCTATCTCAAATGAAACATTATTTAAAACAGGATAAGTAATGCTTTCTCCTGTTCGGGAAGTTGAGTAATATGCCTTTTTTAAATTTTCCACTTTTAAAATTTTTTTACTTTTTTCCATCTCTACTATCTCCCTCTATTTTTCTAATATTTCTATAAGCAAATATCAAACTAAAAACAGCAAAAAGCAACCATATAGCACCAACAATCAAAATTATTCCTTTAAAGTATCTATGAACCCACTCAATCTGTAAATGTTTCGCATACAAAAGCATGCTACAATACAAAATTGAAATAATTGTGCCACATATAACAGGCAGTCCTCCTGATAGCAGACACTCTTTTATGATTCCCTTTCTGACTTTAGCAGAAGACATTCCTGATTGAATATAAAATCGGTATTTCCATTCTGTCTCTGGAAAATCACACTCCATTTTTATACTCAATACAAATATTCCACACAAAAGCATAATGATAATATTTCCCGCTGCTGAAGCCACATATAAAAGCTTTGTTTTACTTCTTTCTAACAGCAGCTCTTTCTTCTCGTAAATCAGATTCCCATTATCCACATCAAAATAATTTACCTGGGAATGATCTTTGGCATACGCTTTTATTTCTTCGACGACTTTATCATAATTTTCAGGTATGTTCATCATAACAGCCATATTCGCCCCATCTGCTTTCACACAGTTCTTTTGATAATATTCGTCTGAGAATACAATAATATGTTCACATGTTTCACTTCCAAACACACCTGTTAGAATTCTGTCTTCTGTTCCGACAACCTTGAATTTTTCTGTAAAATACTGTACTTTAGGTGCTGCTACGCCTTTTATATACAACCATAAATCAGCTCTTGCTTTTCCTATATAAATTAATGGATTTTTTGTATTGTAACCAATTCCGACTTTGTTTCGTTCAAACCTCTCCCTTTGATATACAACAAATATTTCATTGTCTTTCAAATCTAACGATTTTCCAGTCCATTTTTCATAAGTTGATGCCGAGATCCCCATATGTTCAGCAATATCTGTCGTTGTTACTCTAGCACATGGTACTTTTCTCAGTTGAACCCCTTCATCATCTGTTAAATGATTCAAAAATTCTTCGTCATCCGTATTTGCCATCCATACCAAGTCATACGGATAATTCTTCGGCTCGGTAATCGGAAGGTTATCCAATAATTTTATAGAAAAATCTGTCATAATAATTACAAGAAATGCTGCAACGACAAAAGACATATTTATATTATAAAAGAATCTATGATACCAGTTTTCCAACCATGTAATTCGTTTATAATACTTCTTCTCCTTTTTATTCAACCGAACAAAATAGTATCCTGCCAAGCTGATCATAAGCAGGCACATGCCCGCATTCAAAAATACAGTCGGAATACTTTTGGATATCTTTCCCCAATAAAACAATAAACTTATAAGACCAATCAAGGTTAAAAATATCCCAAGCAGTAAAATTTTCGGTCTCTTCTTCAATGGTTTTCCATTCTTTTTTCCAACCGTCAACAACGCATCCATTCCCAGACATGCTATCAATTCATCAAAAACAATGAATAGGATGCCGAAAACTTCACATGAAATCACCAATGTATTCCGCAGTGCAACAAATCCATAATTAACCTCTGTAGTAATTGTATTATAAAAGATATTTTGTAATACTGTTTTTGCACACTCTGCTAATATTTTTCCTAAAATCAAGCCACCAGTTACCGAGGAAAATATAATCCCTGCATATTCAAATCCAATAAACATATATCTATGCTTTTTCTTTAATCCCATCGTATCAAGCAGAACATAATCATAGGATTTTTTTTGTATGTACGAAATAATAACCAGTACCATTAATATAAACAAGAGATAATATGTCTCTTGAAAATTAATAAAAGTGTACATTTCTTCCACTATGCCAGAATTTTGTCCATTTATAATTCTTTCAATACTGTCACTAAATGCATATGATACATATATTGTCGAAACCATTAGTATACCACATAATATAACCAGTAAATAATGACCAAGCTTATGCTTTAGTGTTTCAAAAAAGTAAGCGCTTAAATTTTAGACATGGATACAAAAATCCCCGGCCACATTTCT